>Ga0157364_1000369_pt1 | contig 28793 bp, 25 predicted proteins | sample AttsexASBM2_FD_111476 | JGI IMG/M metagenome (GOLD analysis project Ga0157364, IMG submission 111476) | Fungus gardens microbial communities from leaf cutter ant in Ribeirão Preto, State of São Paulo, Brazil - Atta sexdens ASBM2 | ecosystem: Host-associated > Fungi > Mycelium > Unclassified ... | reverse complement strand
CATTCACCGGTGCTGCGCACCGTTGTCCGGGTTCGGGCACCAAGTTTAAAGAAACCCGCCTCTGGCGGGTTTTTTGCTTTCTGAGTCAGCGAACCCTCCATCGAACTCCGTTCGATGACTCGTTTCATGGCTGAGACTCGCCCTGCGGGCTGGCGCTAACCGGAGTTATGCCAACCGCGTAGAGCAAGATCACTCCCCGCCGCTCTGCTGCTGATGCCACTCCGCAATTGCACCGGGGGTGGTCAGCCAGAAATGCTGCTTCTGCGCCGCCAATGCTGTGAGGGCTTTTTTCAGATGATAAAAGCGGAAAGGCTGACCGACGATATAAGGATGTAGGGCGATACCCATCACCAGTGTCTGCTGTTCACTTCGTTCCAGTAACTCGGTAAACTGATCGAGGATCATCTGACTGAATTGCTCTGCGGAAGCGCCGTTAGGAATGATGGTCGGAATATCATTAATTTCTTGCGGGTAGGGCACCGACAGCAGTGGGCCTTGAGCGGTACGGAAATCCATCGGCTGGTCGTCCTGCGCCCAGTTCAGCGTGTAACGGAAACCATTCTGCCGTAATAACTCTGGGGTTTCACGGCTCTCGGAAATCCACGGTGACAACCAACCGTTCACCGGTTTCCCAGCGTAGTCACTCAGACGTTGCTGGCATTGAGCGATCATGGCATTTTCCGCCTCTTGGGTCAGGTTTCCCTGACGTTCGGAATTGGTATGGCCATGACCGATCAGTTCACTGCCTGGAAGACTCATCCAGCGATCCAGCAATTGCGGGCAGTAGTCGAGGATCGAGGTATTAGCGATCACCGCTGGCGGCAATACCAGCTTTTCAAATAGGTCCGCTAGGTGCCAGCCACCGACACGGTTACCGTAATCTCGCCATGAATAGTTCAGGATATCCAGATTATTGGCTGCCTGTGACAGCTTTGCGCCTTCAGAACAGCCAAACGAAAAATGTTCCAAGTTCATGGCAACATAGACCGCCAGCCGTTTTCCTCCCGGCCAGCGATAATCCGCCCGCTCGGCGGGGCCGTGGTAGTCGTAGCGATGATGATGTTCAAGCTGATGCATCCAGTCAGAGGCTGCCATTAATGTCTCCTTTGGCCGTTGGCACCGATTCAGGGATCACCGTCAGCGCCACCACCGCAAACAAAAATGCGGAGACAATCGAGATAACGGCAACAGAGTATTGCGGGGCGTAGTGAGCGCAGAGACTGCTGCAAATCACCGAAAAGCCCCATGCTAGTAGCAGACGCAAGGGCGTAAAACGTCGCTGACCGGCAAGGATCCAACCAATCATAGCACCACCAATCCCCGGTACCACAATACCCAGCAGACTCAGCCAGTTAACCAGCCAGTTAGTGATCCCCGCTAATGCCAGTAACGTGCCGATGATCCCGAGGATCACCACCAGTTGGCGAAAGCTCAGCGGGATCACTGCACTCCATCCCGCAGCAGCGTTATACAATCCATGCATCGCGACTGAGGCGCAGTTAATCACAAAAAAGAGTGCCGCGAACAGACCAAACACCGGGCCGAGCGGTAACAGCAAATGGGCAAAATCGCCGTCAGCTGCTTCGCCGCTGGCAGCCACTAATCCCCCTGCCAGCATTGGTAGAATATTGGCACAGGGAAAGGCGGCTAATGAGGCGATCACCGCTTGGCCTGGTGTCTTTGACCAACGGGTGAAATCAGCGGTCAATGTGCCGGAGTCGACAAACACCGAAATCGCCATGGTGATCCCAATCCCCAATGCTAGGCTGTGACCAGCGGTCGGCTGATAGTTAACCATTTCATGCCAGTGATGATGCTGAAAGTTCAGCACGATACTGATCACCGCGGTAATGATAAACAGGGTAATCGAGATAATACTGACAGGTTTCAGCATTTTGATGCCAGCAATCGATAGCAATGTAAACACGCCGCCGATAATGGCGATTGACCAGTTTAGTGGCAGTCCCAGCAAGGTATTGAGGCCATGTCCAGCGAGGCCAGTCTGTACGGCAAACCAGCCGACCACCAATCCTGCCAGAAACACCGCAATCACTTTGGCACCGATTTTTCCAAAGATCTTCTGGCAACTTAGGGCAAAGGTTTGGCCATCTCTGGCCGCGAGCGCACTCAGACAAGCGACATACAGTGCCAGCACCAGATTACCCAGCAGGATTGCCAGCATCCCTTTACGAAATCCAAGGCTAGTAATGATCTGCGCGCCGACAAAGGCCCCGACCATCACCATCGGAAATCCGGCCCAGACTATCGCCACAGAAAAAAGACTTTTCCGTGCCGTGACCGGTACCGGCTGATGTTCATATTCATTATTATTCGCGGACATAACGTTCTCTTTATCAGCAGGTGTTCCCCCGATAGAAGCAAACTTTATGCCAGTAGCAGCCTCGTGGCAGGGGCCTTTAATACCATGTTTTCAGGGACGAATGGCCTGCTAGGGGCACAGTGATGCACCCTAAAGAGGCAGATATTGATGAGGGAGCAGGCCCGAACTCTAAGAGGGAGGGGCCGATGTTTGCAAGATAGCTAACTCAGCGACAGTCACCCGCGTTAGCGGTGGCTGGAGTTATTTAAAGATAACGGTTTTTTTTGGCTGTTCGTCAACGCTCAAAGAGAATACATCTGGACGAGCGTAGTGACCGACAACATCGAAGTCATAGCGTGCACCTGGCAGGATATCGGTATCAATATCTCCAGTCAGTAGGCCTTCCTGATTTTTCATCGGTCCGGCAATCACTTCACCCAGCGGGCCGATAATCACGCTGCCTCCCTGGATCAGCGGGCGATCTGCATCCCAGCCAGGGACGTCAATACCGTATTCTTTCGGTGAGGCCTGGACCTGACAAGCGCTGACCACAAAGCAACGCCCTTCATGGGCAATATGGCGCATTGAGGCTTGCCAAACATCGCGTTCATCCACGGTCGGTGCGCACCAAATTTCCACATTCTTGGCGTACATGGCGGTTCTGAGTAGCGGCATATGGTTTTCCCAGCAGATCGCGGTGCCCGCACGGCCGGCAGGGGTGTTGACCACCGGCAGGGTAGAACCATCCCCCTGACCCCAGATCAGACGTTCGGTACCGGTCGGCATCAGCTTACGGTGTTTACCGATATAGCCTTTTTCAGGGTCGATAAACGCCACGCTGCAATACAGGGTACTGTCTTCCCGTTCAATCACCCCGACCACCAGGCTGGCACCGGTACGGGCAGACAGGCCTGCTAACTGGTCGGTCTCTTCACCAGGCAAGGTGATGGCATTATGGTAATAAGCAGAAAACGCGTCACGGCCTTCCGGCATCCGATAGCCGAGATAGGTCCCAAAGGTTTCCCCTTTCGGGTAGCCGCCGAGGATCGCTTCCGGCATCACCACCAATTTGGCACCGCTGGTTTTAATCTGCTGTTCGTACTGCATAATGTTTTCGAGGGTTTTTGCTTTCCCCTCCGGTGACGATCCGATCTGTAGTGCGGCGACTTTGGTCAATGCCATAACGGTTACCTATTGAAGTTGAATTTTTATCACTGTATACCTCGCTACTGATATTCATCAACGTCCTTATAACGAATTACGATATGAATACTATTAATATCGAGCAGATGGACCTTAACCTGTTTAAGGTGTTTGAAGCCTTGTATGAAGAAGGCAGTGCCAGCCGCGCGGCGCTGCGCCTTGGGGTGACACAGTCAGCAGTCAGTGCCTCATTGGCAAAGTTGCGTAAGATTTTTAACGACCATCTGTTCACCCGTACCGGACGCGGGCTTAGCCCGACCCGTCGGGCAGAAGAGATGAAGCCGGTGGTCAGCGATGCCCTGCAATCTTGTCGGCAGAGTCTGTCGTTGGCGCGTTTTGCTGGCAATGCCAGCCAGGAGAGAACCTTGGCGATTGGCTGGTCGGATGATTATGAAATAGCACTTGGTCGGAGGGTGATTGATCAGGTGCATCAGGCTCTTCCGGGAGTCAGGCTCCTGTTTAGGCAGTCACACAGTAAAATCGCCGCGGAAATGCTGCGTAACCGGGAAGTGGATCTGGTGGTTTCCGCTCCCCCGGAAGCCTCATTGGCATTGAAATATGAAACCCTGGGGCAGGGCGGATATGCCTGTTTGAGCGCCACCCCGTCGGCGACACTGAGTATAGAGGAATATATTGCCCGACCGCACCTGCTGGTCTCTTCTGGGGGGATTGTCGGCATCGTTGATGAGGCATTATCTGCGTTGTCACTGAAACGACAGATTGAGGCCTCGACGACGCACTTTTCCGCATTGCCCTTTCTGCTGACCGGTACTGATGCGCTGGCAACCTTACCACGACATGCCGCCCGTCGTTTAGCGACAGTATCCGGGTTGACCCTGCATACCTGTCCACTGGCACTACCGGCCTACAGTGGTGGGATGGGATATCGTGCCGAAAGCCTACGCGACCCGGTGATAGCCGCGGTAGTGACGATTGTCCGTGATCAACTGCTAACTCTACTGAATGAGTAAACGATAGGTTCTTCTGACATTACGCCGTGGGGATAGTTTCTGTACATTGACGGCAGCCACTTGATCTCTGATAACTCTTAAATTACTGTATGGATGAACAGTATTTTTTTTGGGGCGTAATGGTACTAGTGATGCGTGAGTCCGAGCTTGTATACCGGCAACTGCGGGCTATTTGCCTGAGTGTCATCTTGTCTTCCATTTCTGTCTGGCATTGGCAGCGGAATGGTTCAGAGACGATGGTGAGTGACGATGTTTGCGCTCTGTGATGTGAATTCGTTTTATGCGTCTTGTGAGACGGTATTTCGCCCTGATCTGCGTGGCAGGCCGGTGGTGGTGCTGTCTAATAACGATGGCTGTGTGATTGCCCGTTCGGCCGAAGCCAAACCGCTGGTCAAAATGGGGGAGCCTTATTTTAAGCAAAAAGAGCAGTTCCGGCGTCATGGCGTTACCTGTTTTAGCAGCAATTATGAACTCTACGCTGATATGTCTGAACGGGTGATGACCACCATCGAAGAACTGGCACCTCGCTGTGAACGCTACTCCATCGATGAAATTTTTTGTGATTTAAGTGGCGTCCGTAACTGCCGTGATCTGACTGAATTTGGACGTGAAATCCGTGCAACTGTGCTGCAACAAACTCATCTCACCGTCGGCGTGGGGATTGCACAGACCAAGACCTTGGCAAAACTGGCCAACCATGCGGCGAAAAAGTGGCAACGACAAACCGGTGGTGTGGTTGATCTGTCAAACAGCAGTCGGCAGCGTAAGCTGATGGCGATTGTCCCAGCAGAAGAGGTATGGGGAATTGGCCGGCGGCTGGCAAAGCGACTGGAAGCCATGGGGATCACCACGGCATTACAGCTGGCGGAGACAGATATTCGTTTTATCCGTAAGCATTTTAATGTGGTGCTGGAGCGTACCGTTCGCGAGTTACGGGGTGAACCTTGTCTGGATCTGGAAGAGTTTGCGCCGGTGAAACAGGAGATTGTCTGCTCCCGATCATTCGGCGGTTATATCTCTGATTATGACGAAGTGCGTCAGGCAATCTGCAGCTATGCGGCACGGGCCGCAGAAAAATTACGTGGTGAACATCAGCATTGCCGGTTTGTGTCGGTGTTTATCAAAACGTCCCCCTTCGCCAGTGAAGCCTATTACGGCAACAGTGCTTCGGTGAAGCTATTAACACCGACCCGCGACAGTAGAGATATTATTGCGGCGGCGATCCGTTGTCTGGAAGCGGTGTGGCGGGAAGGACACCGCTATCAGAAAGCCGGTGTGATGCTGGGGGACTTTTACAGCCAAGGGGTGGCTCAGCTTAATCTGTTTGATGACAATGCGCCGCGGGAAAATAGCCAGCGGCTGATGGAAGTCCTCGATAGCCTCAACAGCAAAGCAGGGCGCGGCACCCTGTACTTTGCCGGTCAGGGGATCCAGCAACCGTGGCAGATGAAGCGGCAGATGCTATCACCACGCTACACCACGCGTTACAGTGATCTGCTGACGGTGAGGTGATAAAGGATAATCACCGCTTGCCAGTGTGACCTTTTTATTCGCCTTAACGCCTTGTGTCCCAGCACGGTTAGCTATAACTTAAGTTTTTCTTAATAAATAACACCCGGTAGAGGTGTGTTGTGGGTTAAGAAACTTAATAAGGACAGCGTCCGCTTTCAGGAGCATAGGGTTTATAATGAAAAAAATTTATACAGTCGCCTTACTGGCGTTTATGGCAACCGGTTGTGCTCAGCAATCTTTTAATATCAAACATACGGTGGTCGGAGAACCTCAGAAAGTCTCTACGCACAACTTCTTTCTCAGCGGCATCGGTCAGCAGAAAACCGTTGATGCAGCCAAAGTCTGTGGTGGCGCAGACCGCGTAGTCAGAACAGAAGTGCAACAGACGTTTGTTAACGTTGCACTGGCAGTGGTGACCTTCGGAATCTATACCCCGAGAGAAGCACGCGTATACTGCTCTGAGTAACGGCTACACTGGGGTAAGCAGGGACCCGCGGGTCCTCTGCTATCACCTTCTACCGTTTTCCTACCTGAGCGATCACTGCTCTAATGTTTTCACGACATGTCTGACAAAGCCGAAGATCTCTAACTGATCGGCATCCGGCACCGAGATACACTGATAAGCCGAATTCATCGGTTTTAGATGCAGTGTCGGCTTCATCATCAATTGTTTGACGGTAAACTCTCCATTGATCGCTGCCACGATAATATCGCCATGCTGGGGTGTCACTGAGCTATCAACGATCAACAGATCCCCATCACTGATCCCACCTTCGATCATTGAGTCGCCGCTGACCCGGATCAGATAGGTTGCAGAAGGGCGTTTGATCAGTAGCTGATTCAAGTCGATCCGTTGCTCAACGTAATCCTGGGCCGGGGAAGGGAAGCCACAGGGCACTTGACTGAGAAAAAAAGGGAGTTCAGCAAGCGACGGAATTTCGGCCAGCAGATAACACTCCATGATTCAATCCTATTCATTACATAACTGTATGTTTATACAGTATCGGTGTTTTATCTTAGGGATCAAGGGCGAAATAAAGAATTTTTCAAAGTCATTGTGAGGTAAGGAAATTTTCTGTTTAACACAACGCGTCGATAAACCACTGGAGAGGAAAGTCCTCGTAAGGTGGCAGGGGCAGAAAGGGGGATTGGTTATGGCTGTAAGGCTTTACTGGTGTTATCTTTCATTTTATAGAGCGCCAGCAGGCCGAAGATAGCACCGCTAATCAGATAAAAGGCCGAGCAGTGAGATCGACACCTTGTAATAGGGGACAACGCAATAGTGGTTGCATTACTTTAAATTCCGAGGGCTTATCGACCCGCAAAGCAATAATAACCGCCACCCTCTCCACGGCACTGGCAAGACCACTGAACACCAAACCGCGGGTAAAACCTCCGGCGCTATGTGTCTCGTTTGCCTCAAGGGCTAATCAGACGGCTGATATCACGGAAAAAGTTACGGTCAGTGCGGGCTTTTTTCAGGGCACCTTCACGATAGAAATAGACTTTCCTCAGATTACAATTCAGCAGTTCGGCAATATTGCGAGTATTCAGATTAAACAGATAACCACGCAGCAGTGAAACTTGCTCTTTGTTGAGGTTAAGCCGGTTATGGAAAATAATACTGTAATTACGTTGGCAATTTTCCTGCGGGTGTCGGCACAGAATACGAATAAAGAAACTCAAATCATCCAACGGGATACGTTTATCTAACTCAAAATCGGCATTTCTGATCAGCATAAACTGGTGCAGCACTGACAGTAGGCAGACTTTACAGCGGCGGTTAGTGGCTTTAATCCGTGATATATCTCTCTCTGGATCAATGACAATTTCTGGAACCGTTAGTGTGTCATAAAATATAAAATCAAAATGTTCTACTGACGGATGGAGCAGTAACTCATTTATCGTCGAAAAACTACAGACCCTGATCTTATCTGAGATATGCCGGCAGATAGTGGTGATGGCCAGCCGAGTATAGTTACAGGTATCAACAATAGCGATTGACCGAATGACTTCCGTGTTATTCATAGGACACCATAGTTCTCTGTCAGAATGACGTTAAGGGGGCGTTTCCTTTATAGCTATTCTGTAAAGATGTGATCGACAGTATTAGTGATTGGCGGAGATTCCCTGGCCGCCAGTTATTAATACCCATGATCCTTTATTTTTCGAATTATGTCAGCCTTTAACGGCTTGTTCCAGCGCTATCACTGCATGGAAGCAACGATGAGAATATTACAACTGAGAGCTCTAATAATGTTGTAGCAGAATATATCTGTTGTTTTTTTAGGGGGGGGATCATAACCTGATAGCAGGTTATTGATAATGTTTTTATTTTTAGATATAAGAAGTTCAGGAAAATGGAAAAAATTCTTATTATCCGTGTCGGTATTTTTTTATTTTCCCGTTTCGTTTGCGTATATTTAAGAAAATTACATTTTAATTGTATTCATCCTATCTAAATAACCTGTAATGTAAATTATATCTGATGAAGCTCACAAATATGTAAAAAACACCCTAGCCTGACTGGAAAAGGATTTATCCGCTGGTCACGAAAGGGTAAAGTTACGCGTAACAGTTAACAGGCGGGGAAAAATGATGAGTAATCTGTTTGATTTGACCGGCAAACGGGCACTGATTACCGGTTCGACCCAGGGATTGGGTTTGCTGATGGCCACCGGGCTTGCAGAACAAGGTGCAGAAGTGATCATTAACGGCCGCAGTGCAGAACGTTGTGAGCAGGCCGTCCGTTCGCTGCAACAGGCAGGTTTACGGGCGACAGGCTGTGCTTTTGATGTCACGGACCCGCAGGCAGTGGCAGAGGCGATTGAGATGCTGGAAGCCACCCATGGGCCGTTGGATATTCTGGTCAACAATGCCGGAGTGCAACACCGTCACCCGTTTACCGAATTTCCACTGACGGAGTGGGATAACATTGTCAATGTTAACCAGAAGTCGGTGTTCCTGGTCTCACAACAGGTAGCCAAACGGATGATCACTCGCCGTCGCGGTAAAATCATTAATCTCTGTTCAATGCAGAGTGAACTGGGGCGAGAGAATATTACCCCTTATGCTGCTTCAAAAGGGGCGGTCAAAATGTTAACCAAAGGCATGTGCGTCGAGCTGGCACGCTATAACATCCAGGTCAACGGTATTGCCCCAGGCTATTTTGATTCGGAAATGACGGCGGCGCTGGTCAATGATAAAGGCTTTAGCGAATGGTTATGCAAGCGTACGCCAGCTGCTCGCTGGGGGAAACCGGAAGAGTTGAAAGGGGCGGCGGTGTTTCTTTCGGCGAAAGCATCTGACTTCGTCAACGGCCATATCCTGTTTGTCGACGGTGGGATGTTAGCATCGGTGTAAGGATTACGGTATAAAGACCGGTCCTGTGCAGGATGCGCCCGGGGTACCACCGTTCCCTGGGCGTTTTTTTCTTTGCCAGGCAGACAGGAGCAGACTGCTCAGCCAACAGGATAACAACAGGAAACGTCATGAAACGAAACCGTATGTCGCTTCAAGATATTGCCAGCCTCGCCGGGCTGACAAAGATGACGGTAAGTCGCTATATGCGTGATCCGCAAAGCGTGTCTGAGCGAAGCCGACTGGCCATCGATAAGGTGATGAGCCAGCATAACTATATCCCTAACCGGTTACCGGAAATTTTATCAGGGGCGGGCAGTAAAACTCTTGGCGTGATCATCCCGTCGTTCCGCAACCAGATTTTTGCCGATGTGTTGGAAGGGATCCAACAACAGGCAGAAGCCAGCGGCTATCAGACGCTTATTGCTGCCAACAACTATGATCCCCAGCGCGAAGAAGAGAAGATCCGCACGCTACTCTCCTACCATATCGACGGTATTATCCTGACTGGCAGCCAGCACAGCCATGGGACACTCGACTATCTGCGTACCTCCGGCGTGCCGGTGGCTGAGCTGATGGAAATCAGTCCAGCACCGTTAGATATTCAGGTTGGCTTTGATAACCGCAGTGCCGCCAGAGAAATGACCAGTGAACTGATTAAGCGTGGCAAACGCCATATCAGCTATATCGGAGCAATGGATGATCCTCGGGATATCAGTCGTTATCAGGGAGTGGTTGAGGCGATGGCCCAGCATGGCCTGCAAGGTCAGCATTGCCAGCCGAAAGAGATCTCCTCTCTGGCATTGGGGCGAAAAATATTCAGCCAGTTGTTGGCTGAACATCCGCATACTGATGCCGTGTTCTGTACCAATGATGACTTGGCAATGGGCGTATTGCTGGAGTGTCAGGAGCGGGGCATCTCGGTGCCGACCCAGATGGCTATTACCGGTTTTCATGGACTGGATATCGGTACTGCTAATCCGCAGCGATTGGCGACGATTGTCACGCCACGACTGGAGATTGGCCGCACCGCCACCCGCTTACTGATCGACCGGCTTAGCGGAAGCGAAGTGCCGAACAATCACTCAGTGGATCTCGGCTACACAATATTCCGCGGCGATACCCTGTAAAACGCAGGCAACATTCGCGCTGCCTGCGGACGGTTCAGCGCCGGGAGCGTACCAGCTGATAGCGGCGGGTAAGATACTCCAGCGGCACACTCCAGATATGGACCAGTCGGGTGAACGGGAACAGCAGAAACAGCGTCATTCCCAATACCAGATGCACGCGGAAAATCAGTGCCACGCCGTCCAACGACTGGGCGGCATTCCCACGGAACGTCACAATGCGTTGTGCCCAGCTTGCCAGCTTCATCATTTCCGTACCGTCTAGGTGTTGGGCTGAGAAAAACAGCGTACTTAATCCGAGTATCCCCTGAATTAACAGCAATGCGAGGATTAAAATATCGGCAGGAGTTGACGTGGCACGCACCCGGGGCCGGAACAGTCGCCGTTTCAGTAGCAGTAATCCACCGATCACTGTCAGCAGACCAAACAGACCACCCACCGACATCGCCAGCATCTGTTTGGTTGCCGCAGACATCAACGGCTCATAGAGCCAGTGCGGTGTCAGTAACCCGACCAGATGGCCGAAGAAGATCCCGAGAATACCGATATGGAACAGGTTGGATGCCAGTGTCAGTCCTTTTTTATCCAGCATCTGGCTAGAGGCTGCCCGCCAGCTGTACTGACCATAATCGTAGCGTAACACGCTGCCGACCAGAAATACCGTACCGCACAGGTAGGGGTAGAGGTTAAACAGAAATCCGTTCAGCCAGTCGCTCATTTAACACCTCCTGAAGATAAGTCGAGATAACGGGGCGCAACCTGATGGCGAAAGCGTTGACGGTGCTGTTGCTCCGCACTCTGTTGACATTGCGGGTCTCCGATAAATTTCACCTGTTCTTCTTCCCACAGAGCATCCAGTGCTTGCGGAGTATCGTCACGGGCTTCAGAGGCGATAGTTTGCTTTAGCATTTCACGTTTATTCGCCTGACCACAAAATGCCAGTAGCGGTTCAAAAAGTTCCTGGAACGGGCTTTCTCGCTGACTAAGACGGGCACTGAGCAGTGCCAGTAATGGCGCGATATCTTCCAGTCCTTGGCGACAGTGTTCAGTCTCACACAAAGACAGATATTCGAGATAGACAGGCAGGTAATCCGGCAGCTCACGGCTAGCGGGTTGCAGCCCCGCAGCCTGATATTGTTCCATCAGATCGACCATCGCTTGACCCCGATCCCGGGATTCTGCATGAACATGTTCAAACAGCAGTAGCGAGGTCGCACGTCCGCGATCAAAGGTGTCACACCACTCTTGCTGGCGATCGAGCAGTGGGGCACTGAAATAGTCGCTGCTGAAGGTCAGTAGAGACGGGCAATGTTCTGCGGTCAGGGCAATCAATGCTTGCTGCTCTTCCCAGAGTTCCTCTGTTGGGTAGTCCAGCAACAGACTGATCAGCTTGATCATGGTCATGGGCGATCTCCTGTTTTACCAGAGACATCAATGGCATCAATGCGGCGACTATTAAACAGATTAAACCGACTGTCACTGCCCTGGCAGCCATCACCAAAGCTGAATCCGCAACCGTTTTTCTCCGCAAAGGCATCCCCGCCCATCTCACGGTGGCCTGAGGGCACCACAAAACGGTCTTCATAATTGGCGATAGCCAGATAGCGATACATCTCTTCCGCCTGTGCCACACTCAGACCGGTTTCCACCAGTGCCCGGGTGTCCTCACAACCTTCCACCGTCTGCGCCCGTTTATAATGGCGCATTGCCATCATCCGTTTCAGGGCAGACAGGACTGGTGCAGTATCTCCGGCAGTCAGCAGGTTAGCCAGATATTGTAGCGGGATACGCAATACTTCTACGGCCGGTAAAACGCCCTGATAGTCAATGGCTCCTGATTCTGCCGCTGACTGAAGCGGTGACAATGGCGGGACATACCAGACCATCGGCAGGGTGCGGTATTCTGGGTGCAACGGCAGGGCTAACTGCCACTCCATCGCCAGCTTCCATACCGGTGAACGTTGTGCCGCATCAAGGACATTTTCCGGGATCCCCTGACGACGGGCTTCGCGCAAGATGTCCGGATCATTAGGATCGAGGAAAATATCCCGCTGGCGATGATAAAGATCCTGTGGGTTCTCAATGCTGGCGGCGTCGGCGATTTTATCTGCGTCATACAGCATCACCCCCAGATAACGGATACGCCCGACGCAGGTTTCGGAACAGACCGTCGGCATGCCGGCTTCGATACGCGGATAACAGAAAATACACTTTTCCGACTTACCGCTTTTCCAATTGAAATAGATCTTTTTATAGGGACAGCCGCTGATGCAAAGCCGCCAGCCCCGGCAGCGATCTTGATCGATCAGCACAATGCCATCTTCTTCGCGTTTATAAATTGCCCCGCTCGGGCAGGTTGCCACACATGAAGGATTTAGGCAGTGTTCACAGAGACGCGGTAGGTACATCATAAATGTGTGTTCGAACTGGCCGTAGATCGCTTTTTCAATATTGGTAAAGTTTTGATCCGCAGAGCGTTTGGCAAATTCGCCCCCGAGGATCTCTTCCCAGTTCGGGCCGGATTCGATCTTATCCATCCGCTGACCGGTGATCAGGGAGCGTGGCCGAGCGGTGGGCTGATGTTTACCCTGTACAGCGTGATGCAGATGCTGATAATCGAAGGTAAAAGGCTCGTAATAGTCATCGATCCCCGGCAGGTATGGATTGGCGAAAATCTTACTCAACACGCCGACTTTGCTACCGAGGCGTGGCGCCAACTTGCCGTTGATTTTTCTGATCCATCCTCCCTGCCATTTTTCCTGATCTTCCCAAGCACCGGGGTAGCCGGTACCCGGCTTACTTTCAACGTTATTAAACCAGGCATATTCCATCCCTTCACGGCTGGTCCAGACGTTTTTGCAGGTAACGGAGCAGGTATGGCAACCGATACATTTATCGAGGTTCAGTACCATGCCGATCTGTGAACGTACCTTCATTGATGATCCTCCTGTACCTGATCCCTGCCTTCATCATCCAGCCACTGAATATTTTTCATTTTGCGCACCACAATAAATTCATCACGGTTAGAGCCGACGGTACCGTAGTAATTGAAGCCGTAGCTTTGCTGAACATAACCGCCGATCATATGGGTCGGTTTAGGACTGATGCGGGTCACCGAGTTGTGGATCCCGCCGCGCATCCCCGTGATTTCCGAGCCGGGAATATTGGTGATGCGTTCCTGTGCGTGGTACATCATGGTCATCCCTGCCGGAACACGCTGGCTAACCACCGCGCGGGCGGTGAGCGCACCGTTACTGTTGAAGGCCTCTATCCAGTCGTTATCCGCGATCCCCATTTCCCGGGCATCCTCCTCGCTCATCCAGACAATGGGTCCGCCCCGCGATAAGGTCAGCATCAGCAGGTTTTCGCTGTAGGTGGAATGGATCCCCCATTTCTGATGCGGGGTCAGGAAGTTAAGGACTTTTTCCGGATAACCGTTGGAAGGAATATGCTGCATATCTTCCACACTGCGGGTATTAACCGGCGGCCGGTAGCTCACCAAGCTTTCGCCGAAGGCCCGCATCCACGGATGGTCTTGATAGAGTTGTTGGCGACCACTGAGAGTGCGCCACGGGATCAGTTGATGCACGTTGGTATAGCAGGCGTTATAAGAGACGTGTTCGTCCTCAAGGCCAGACCAAGTAGGACTGGAAATGATTTTCCGCGGTTGGGCCTGAATATCACGGAAACGGATTTTCTCTTCCTGCTTGGGCAATGCCAGTGGGGTATGATCACGCCCGGTCAGTTCACCTAACGCTTTCCAGGCTTTGACGGCGACCTGTCCGTTGGTTTCCGGGGCCAGCGTCAATATCATCTCTGCGGCATTGATCGCCGTTTCCAGCTGTGGTTGCCCTTTACCGGCACCTTCACTGCGGCACAGGTTGAGTTCACGTAACAACGCAACTTCAGGGTCGGTATTCCAACTGATCCCCTTACCGCCATTACCGAGTTTTTCCAGCAGCGGTCCGACGGCGCCGAAACGTTCGCTGAGGGCAGGATAATCACGTTCCACCACCATCATATGCGGGGCCGTTTTACCCGGCTGTAGCTCACACTCTCCCTTATGCCACTCTTTGACATCGTAGGGCTGTGCCAACTCCGCAGGGGAATCATGCTGTATTGGCAGTAATACCAGATCTTTTTCCACGCCGAGATGACCGGGGCAGAGGGCAGAGAACTGACGAGCTAGTCCTTTGTAGATATCCCAGTCACTGCGGGATCCCCACACCGGATCAACGGCCGCAGACAGTGGATGAATAAACGGATGCATATCCGAGGTATTCATATCGTCTTTTTCATACCAGGTCGCGGTCGGTAATACGATATCGGAGAACAGGCAGGTACTGGACATCCTGAAATCCAGTGTCACGAGAAGGTCCAGTTTGCCTTCCCGGGCCGGGGTCTGCCAGTCCACCTCCTGCGGTGACAGTCCTGGCTGATCCACGGTCTGTTGTCCCTGAATACCACTGTCGATTCCCAGCAGATATTTCAGCAGATATTCATGGCCTTTTGCAGAGGAGCCTAGTAGATTCGAGCGCCAGACAAACAGGTTACGCGGATGGTTATTACCGCTGTCCGGTTGTTCGCTGGCAAAGCGTAACTGACCATTTTTGAGCGCCTGACAAGTGAAGTCTTCCGGGCTCATACCGGCGCTGGCGGCACGAGCTGCCAGCGTTAGTGGGTTAGTATTCAGCTGCGGTGAAGAGGGCAGCCAGCCCATACGTTCGGCACGGACATTGAAATCGACCAGCTGGCCACGGAACGCTTTAGGATCGGCCAGTGGTGACAGTAATTCCTCAACTTTGAGTTTTTCATAGCGCCATTGGGAAGAGTGATTGTAGAAATACGAGGTACTGTTCATATGACGTGGCGGGCGTGACCAGTCGAGAGCAAATGCCAGCGGCTGCCAACCGGTCTGCGGTCGCAGTTTCTCTTGGCCGACATAGTGGGCCCAGCCGCCGCCGCTTTGACCGATACAACCGCAGAAGATCAGCAGGTTGATCAGACCACGGTAGTTCATATCCATATGATACCAGTGGTTCATCCCGGCCCCGACGATGATCATCGAACGACCATGGGTTTTATGGGCCGTCTCGGCAAACTCTCTGGCGATACGGATGATTTGATCGCGGGGCACGCCGCACAGCGCTTCTGCCCAAGCAGGGGTACAGGCGCTGACGTGGTCATAACCCGCCGTCGCCTGTGCGGGTTCCAGCCCGCGATCAACACCGTAATTAGCCATCACCAGATCATAGACCAACACCACCGGCTGTTGTGTCCCGTCTGCCAGTGTTAGCCAGCGGGCAGGAACGTTACGGCGGATCAGCGGCGACTGCTCGACATGTCGGAAATGGGGCGATGGCTGACCGCCAAAGTAAGGAAAATCGACCTCTGCCAGATGCTGAGAGTGATCGCGCAGGGTCAGCAGTAACTCACAGGACTCACCGGCGGCGCTGGCTTCAAGGTTCCATTTACCTTTCTCACCCCAGCGGAAACCGGCAGAGCCATTCGGGACCACCGGTTCCCCTCGGGTGTCCAGAGCCACCGTTTTCCAGTCCGGATTATTGCTCTCGCCGAGGTTATCCACCAGATCTGCGGCTCTCAGTAAGCGTCCGGCACTGTAATGACCTCCCTCCTGGGGTTCTAGCATCACCAGCATTGGCATATCGGTATAGCGGCGGCAGTAATTCAGGAAGTAATCGCTGGGATTCTGCTGGTGAAATTCGCTCAGAATGACATGACCCATCGCCATCGCCAGTGCGGCATCGGTGCCCTGTTTCGGCGCCAGCCACTGGTCGCTGAGTTTGGCCACTTCTGAGTAATCGGGAGTGATCGCCACCGTTTTGCAGCCCTTGTAGCGGACTTCGGTAAAAAAGTGCGCGTCCGGAGTCCGGGTCTGAGGCACATTTGAACCCCAAGCAATAATGTAAGACGCGTTATACCAGTCTGCTGACTCCGGCACGTCGGTCTGTTCACCCCAAGTCATCGGTGATGCTGGTGGCAGGTCACAGTACCAGTCGTAAAAACTGAGACAGGTTCCGCCCATCAATGACAGATAGCGACTCCCGGCGGCATAGGAGACCATCGACATGGCAGGGATCGGTGAAAAGCCGGCTACCCGATCCGGACCATAGGTTTTGACGGTCCAGATATTGGCGGCCGCGATCAGTTCATTGACTTCCTGCCAGTTGGCACGGACGAAGCCTCCTTTACCACGGGCACGCTTAAACGCCGCCGCTTTCTGATCATCATTGATAATACTTTGCCAAGCATCCACCGGATCGCTGAACTGCTGTTTTGCTTCGCGCCATAGGCTGACCAGAGCTTTACGGATCAGCGGATATTTCAGACGGTTGGCACTGTAGATATACCAAGAATAACTGGCACCGCGCGGGCAGCCTCGCGGTTCGTGGTCCGGCATATCGGGCCGGGTACGCGGATAATCCGTTTGCTGGGTTTCCCAGGTCACCAACCCGTTTTTGACATAGATTTTCCAGCTACATGAGCCGGTGCAGTTGACGCCGTGGGTTGAACGTACCACTTTGTCGTGCTGCCAGCGCTGGCGATATCCCTGTTCCCAGTCACGATTACTGTTCAGGGTCTGGCCGTGATCGCCGGCGAAGGTGCTCTGTTTCTGTTTAAAATAACGCAGTTTATCCAGTAACTTACTCATATTGTTCTCCGTACACTCCCGGACTGTTGATCATCAGGCAACGCCTGACACCGGAACAATGTCGCCCTCTGGCGGCAGGGTTATTGCTGCGCATTCTGTTTCCTGCCATAGACACACCAGGTCACCAGCAGGCAGATCACATAGAACAGTAAAAAAAGTTTCATCGCGCCCACCGGCGAACCGGTCATCGCTAACGAGGTGCCAAAGGCTTTAGGAATAAAAAAGCCGCCAAAAGCGCCGATAGCGGAAATAAAGCCGAGGGCCGAGGCTGTTTCGGTGACCGCAGTCTGTTGTGCCTGAGCGTCATCCGCACCGGCATGGCGACAGCGAGTCAGGGTTAACTGGCGGAAAATCACCGCAATCATCTGGAAGGTGGAGCCGCTGCCCAGCCCGGCGGTGAGGAATAGCCCCATAAATAGGAGGTAGAATGCGATAAAATGCCCCGAACCCGGTGCCGCATCAGGCAGGGTGAAAAATAGGGCGGCACTGAATAGCGCCATAAACAGATAGTTGACCAAGGTGACACGCACACCGCCGAATTTATCGGAAATCATGCCGCCAAACGAGCGGGCCAGTGCGCCGATAAAAGGCCCAAAGAAGGCCAGTTTCAGGATATCAACCTCCGGAAACTGCGTTCTGGCCAGCATTGCGAACCCGGCTGAGAAACCGATGAAAGAGCCAAAGGTTGTCAGATAAAGCAGACTCAACAGCCACATATGCCCGCGTTTCAGTACCGGCAGTTGTTGACGAATCGACATCCGGGTACCGGGGATATCATTCATTCCGAACCAAGCGGCGAGGGTCGCGATAATCAGTAACGGCACCCATACCCAGGGCGCATTGGCCAGCCACATGATCGAACCGTCTTCTAAGGGGATACCTTTACCGCCCATCAGCGAAAACAACGGCAGAAATAACACCAGCGGCGCAGTCATCTGCATCACGCTGACCCCCAGATTCCCCAGCCCCCCGTTGATGCCCAGTGCGCTGCCCTGACGTGCTTTGGGAAAGAAGAAGCTGATATTTCCCATGCTGGACGCAAAATTAGCGCCAGCAAAACCGCATAACAGGGAAATCACGATAAACGTGGAATAAGCGGTAGCGGTATCCTGAACGGCATAGCCTAGCCACAGGCAGGGGATGATCAAAATGAGTGTCGAAATAGCCGTCCACTTACGGCCACCGATCAGCGGCACCATAAACGAGTAGGGAATGCGCAGGATGGCACCGGATAAGGCGGGCAGGGCGGTCAGTAGAAATAGCTGGTCGGTGGTAAAGCGGAAACCGGCTTTATTCAGGTTAACCGAGACGGCGCTGAAGAGCATCCAGACGCAGAAGGACAGTAGTAGTGCAAATACTGAGATCCACAGATTGCGCTGTGCAATTTTTTTTCCGGTTTGCTCCCAGAATACCGGGTCTTCCGGTTGCCACTGACGGAGCAGTCCGGAACATGCTTTCTCTGATGATGACATAAGTAGCCTGTAAAAAGATGAACAGAAATTCCGGACGCCTTTTACGCCGGGGCTAAGGTTGCAGGCTGTTGGTGTTATAGTTATCGGAGAGCGCTCATCGGCCCTCTCTCGGGATTACTCAGGGTTGGCCGTTAGGGCGATCTGCACCTGATGGTCGCAGACCCGCACCGGGTAAGCGGTGACCGAAAACTCACTCTCCTCAAGGCAGTAACCATCATGTAGCCGAAAACGCTGTTTTTTCAGCGGGCTGGCGACCCACAGTTCTCCCTGGTGTTCGGCAATGAGGCCGCGGCTCAGTACACTGGCAGCAAAAAACGGGTCAATATTACTCAGGGCAAATATCTGCTCATCCGAATAAGGACGAAACAGGGCGATCTGCCGGTCAGCGATCAGGGCGCAGACACCGGTGCCCGGCAGAATATCGTCTACCGGACAGACGGTTTTCCAGATGCTCATTGGCTCTCCTCTTCTCTGATGGCGATCCGCTCCTCTGGTCTGGCCGGACGGTGCTGCATCCCGACCGGGACGTTCTGTACCAGGCTGTCGCGTAACGGACTGTTAATAAAGTGGTGGAAGCGCTTGAGGGCCTGTGGCTGGTTAAGGGTTTCCTGCCATTCGCAGCGGTAGCTTTCACGCAGGGTCTGCATCAGCAGTTCAGCCGATTCCGCCATCGATAGATGATCTTCGATGATCACCTTTTGCAGATAGCGGATGCCGCCCTCCAGATTTTCCAGCCATACCGAAGTCCGCTGTAATTTATCGGCCGTTCGCAGGTAAAAGAACATAAAGCGGTCGATATAGCGCAGCAGGGTGGCTTCATCGAGATCGGCGGCCAGCAGATCGGCATGGCGGGGTTTCATCCCCCCGTTGCCGCAGACAAACAGGTTCCAGCCTTTCTCTGTGGCAATCACACCGATGTCTTTACTTTGAGCTTCGGCGCACTCTCGGGTACAGCCCGAGACGCCAAACTTCATCTTATGAGGAGTGCGGATACCTTTGTAACGGTTCTCTAGCATGACCCCCAGGCGGGTACTGTCACCGACACCGAAACGACACCAGCGATTACCGACACAGGTTTTCGCCATCCGTAATGCCTTAGCATAGGCATGGCCTGTTTCGAAACCGGCGGCCAGCAGCTGTTGCCAGATCGCCGGTAAGTCATCCTGATGTGCGCCGAACAGCGCAATTCGCTGGGAACCGGTGATTTTGCTATAGAGGGAATATTGCTGTGCGACCTCACCGAGGATCATCAGCTGGTGCGGCGTAATCTCACCGCCGGGGCTGCGTGGGATCACCGAATAGGTGCCATCTTTTTGCAGGTTAGCGAGGAAGTTATCGTTACTGTCCTGTAACGGGACCAACGCAGGTTGCAAGATAAACTCATTCCAAGCAGAGGCTAGCAGGCTGGCGACGACCGGTTTACAGACTTCGCAGCCATAGCCTTGTCCGTGCTCTGCCAGTAAGGCGTCAAAGGTACGGAGGTTACCGGTACGGATCAGATGAAACAGTTGCTGACGTGACCAAGGAAAATGCTCACACAGATGCTGACTCACCTCGACTCCCTGACGGGAAAGTTCTGTATTCAAGACCCGGGTCAGCAGCGGCAAACAGCCACCGCATCCAGTTCCTGCCCGGGTCGCCGATTTCAGCGCCTCGACGGTATGATGACCTGCGGCGATCCCTTTGAGCAGCTCCCCTTTGCTGACATCATAACAACAGCAGATCTGAGCGCTGTCAGGCAGGCTGTCAGTACCAGAAAGGGCTCGTGGTGCGCCATTACTTTCTGGCAGGATCAGTTGTTCAGGATTATCGGGTAACGGGCTACGGTTTTGGAGACGTTGGGCAAAATCGGCATAGTCAGCGGTATCTCCCACCAGTACTGCTCCCAGCAGTTGTTGCTGGTCAGCACTGACGATCAGACGCTTATAGATCCCTTTCTGTTCATTAAGATAGACATAGCTCAGAGAGTCAGCACTGCACCCTTGAGTATCCCCCAGACCGGCAACATCCACGCCTAATAATTTCAGTTTGGCATGGGTTTCCGCGCCCTGAAACAGGGCATGATCACCGCACAGGGTGGCTGCCGCTATGCGTGCCATCTGATAGCCCGGCGCGACCAGACCATAACATTGTTGCCGCCAACAGGCACATTCGCCAATCGCATAAATGGCAGGATCTTCTGTCTGACAGTGGTCGTTGATCAGGATCCCGCCGCGTTCTCCGATCGGCAGTCCACACTGACGAGCCAGATCATCCCGTGGCCGGATCCCGGCGGAGAAGACGATAAAGTCAGTCTCGAGCTGACAGCCATCGGCAAAATGGAGGGTTTTGCGTGGCTGATCTTGGTGTGAGGTGATTTGCAGGGTATTTTTTCCGGTATGCACCCGTACCCCGAGTTGTTCGATCTTTTTACCTAGCTGTTTCCCCCCGGCACTGTCCAACTGTTCAGCCATCAGGACTGGGGCAAATTCTACGACATGGGTTTCCATACCAAGATTTTGCAAGGCACCTGCGGCCTCCAGCCCCAGTAATCCCCCGCCGATCACCACACCGCTTTGGCTGCGGGCAGCACAGGCTTTAATAGCCTGTAAATCTTCGATAGTTCGGTAAACAAAACAGTCACTGTCTTCCCGTCCGGGAATTGGAGGGACGAAGGGAGAAGAACCGGTGGCGATCACCAGCAGGTCATAAGGGGTAATACGGCCCTGAGCGGAATGGATCTCTTTACGCTGCCGGTCGATCGCCACTATCGGTTCATGACTAAAAACGCGGATGGCGTATTTTTCATAGAATCCGTCATCCACCAGCGATAGCGCTTCTTCGTCAGGGAGGGTAAACCAGGAGGAGAGATGCACCCGATCATAGGCTGGGCGCGGCTCTTCACCAAACAGAGTGATATCAGGAAGTGGGTCGCAACGTTCGGTAAGTTCTTCGAGAAAACGGTGGGCGACCATACCGTTACCTATGATACACAGCCGGATATTACGCATCAGGGCCTCGGGGAAATGAGCAGAATATGCACAGTACGACAGACCCGGATAAGCAGTATTGATGTAAGTCAAATGCCATTTTAATTGGGGTTATTACTGTAAAATGGCGATTAGGTAAGAGAATTCCGTATTATCCGAGGCTAACTTGTCAGGATCAGGATTGGCTGCTAGGTTTTTTATAGAACCTCATAACAAGGACATAATGATGAAAAAGACATTAACCGCAGTTGCTATTTCTATGACTTTCTTCACAGCGCACGTATTTGCAGAAACAACTTCTCAGCAGTTGCAGGAGCAAACGCAGCAGCTGAAGAATAGTGCATCAGAAACCTCGCAGCAGGCACAGGACCGTACCAGCGAAGCGGCCCAGAAAGCGAAACACCGCCTGCAGGAAAAAAATGAGCAGACTGTCAATAAGCTGAAAAACGGTGGCCACACCAGCAATACTGATGCGATGAAAGAGAAGTCGCAGAAAGCGTGGAACCGCACTAAAGAGCACACGCAGAAAGGCTGGAACAAAACCAAAGAAACCACCCATGAGGCTGCAAATAGTACTCAGGAAGGTGCCACTAAGCTGTGGAACAAAACCAAAGACGCGGCCAACAGCGCTAAAAGCTCTGTCACTAACTAATATTACCCGCTCGGTCGTGACCGAGCCCAAAAGCCTCCGCAGGTACTGCCTGCGGGGGCTTTTTTATGGCTGACCGCTAGCCTTATTTCAGATAGCGTCCGTAAGTTTTCATCAACTGACGGGTCACACCGTTGGTCCAGCCAAAGCCGTCCTGGAGGGCGTACTCACCGCCACCGCCGCCGGTGGCGGTTTCACTGCCGATATTGTATTTCTCAACCAATTTATCGTGTTGATCATAGAAACGGGTCACCGTTTTAAGCCAATTCACGGCGATGTCCTGGGCAAGTCGGGTTTCGCCGTAGGCTTTCAGCCCTTCGATCGCCATCCATTGCAGGGGCGCCCAGCCATTCGGTTTGTCCCATTGCTCGCCGCTCTCCACTAATGAGGAGAGCAGTCCACCAGGACTGAGTAATTGTTCACGTACCGCTTTGGCCAGTCTTTTCGCGTGGGCGGGTGTGGCAACTCCGGTAAACAGCGGCACCAGTGCCGCGGCAGAGAAGGTGCCCGCTCTGGCCTGTCGCCAATCATAGTCAATATAGACACCCTGTTGTTCATCCCACAAATAATGGTGCATCGCTTTGCGGCGGGCATCCGCTTTTGCTTGCCAGGCTCGGGAAGTGAGGATCTCCCCTTCGTCTTCCGCCAGTCGGACAATGGTGGTTTCCAGTTTGTAGAGAAACGCATTCAGGTCGACAGGGATAAACTGGGTGGTTCGAATACTGGCTAAGCGGTCTGGCTCTCTCAGCCAACGGGAGGAGTAGTCCCAGCCTGAAGCCGCGCCAGCGCGCAGATCACGATAGACTTCATTGGCGGGACGGCCGGAGGATTTAGCGGTGGCAATATCTTCCCGCCAAGCTTCGTCACGCGGGGTGTCGCGGTCGTCCCAATAGCGATTAAGCAGCGAACCGTCAGGCATGCGAACCACATACCGGTAAGCCTGGTCGGGCATTAGGGAACCGGCACCGTCCATCCAGTAGTGATATTCTTTGATCAGGTTTTCCAGATAGCCGCTGCTGCCTGTCAGCCCGGCATCCTCAAATAACTCCACCATCAGCGCAAACACCGGTGGCTGGGAACGACTGAGATAATAGGTACGGTTACCGTTTGGCACATGCCCGTAATTGCCGATCAGCCAGGAAAAGTTATCGGCCATATCCTTAAGCAAATCTAGTCTGCCACTCTCCGCCAGTCCCAGCATGGTGAAGTAAGAATCCCAATAATAGACTTCGCTAAAGCGACCGCCAGGGACCACATAAGGTTTCGGCAGCGGCAGTAACGAAGACCAGGGCTGATGTTTCAAAGGTTCGCGCACCAACACCGGCCAGAGATCATCGATATGCTGGCAGATCGGTTTACCCGGTTGCTGGTGGTTGTAAATATCATGGTCTGAAGGTGGGGTAAAGTGTTGCTTAACAAAATCCTCTAAGTCGAACTCTTTACCGCTACGCCGAAGGTCGCGGTAGAGGATCAGGATATCGAGCGGATCACCCACCGGCGAACAGTCGGCAAAGGTTTTACTGTCCGGAAAAATATGCGCATTTTGTACATGCTCAAACAGTTCCAGATAGCGATCGGAGGGGGTGAGGGCGTCAGCCGCCGGCATACCATCGATAATACCGGGTTCTGGTTCGTAATCGTTCATCCCTTCGAAATGTAATTCATGGGGATCGTTCAGATACTCCGGTTCGTAGTCCGGATCCTGCGGATCATCAGACTGATGTTTTGGTAATGTAGTAATAATTGCCTCCTCATCAGTATCGTCGCTCAATCGTTCAAATATTAAACATTAAGTATAGACAATCCTGAATCGCCGCTAGCACTAAAGTCTAAAACTGTGTAATAAATCGTAGCGGTGGTGCGGAGATAGTGATTACAGACAGCCGATGACCGGCTGCCCGCAGTAGGGAAAAATTATTTTAGGGTATCGCGGATGGTGTCGGCGTAAGGGGTAGTGGGTCGGCCAATCAGCGCACTGAGGGTATAACTGTCATCATAAAGCCCACCCTGTGCTGCGCCGTGATCGGAATCGGCTAGTAGGTCCGCCAGTGCCTCCGGTAATCCGGCCTGTTTCAGGGCGGCGGCAAATTCTGTCTGTGACAGGTTAACGTACGCCACTTTTTTACCGCTTTGATGGGCAATTTCGGCAGTGAACTCGCTGAGGGTGTAGGCGTTATCTCCGGCTAACTCATAGATCTTACCCGCCTGATCGTCCGCCAGCAGGACTTTAGCGGCCGCTTCGGCGTAATCTTGGCGCGAAGCGGAGGCAATTTTGCCGTCCGCGGCGGCACCGATAAAGGCATGATGCTCCAGTGCCGGCGCAATGCTGGCGGCGTAGTTCTCACTGTACCAGCCATTACGCAGTAAGGCGTAGCCGATACCGGAAGCCGCCAGTTTGGCTTCGGTGGCACGGTGTTCGGTGGCTAAGCCGAGTGGCGAGCGGTCGGCATGCAGCAGACTAGTGTAGGCGATAAACTGCACACCGGCGGCTTTGGCGGCGTCGATCACCGCCGCATGTTGTGCTTCGCGCTGGCCGACTTCACTGGAGGAGATCAACAGCAAACGGGTGACACCTTCTAAGGCCGGTTGCAGGGTCTTTGGACGGTTATAATCAGCCTCGCGGAGTATTAAACCGTCCGGCAAGTGTTTAGCCGCCTGCTGTGGCTGGCGGACCAGCGCAGTCACACGGTCGGCAGGCAGAGTTTTCAGCAGTTCATGAATCACTTTACGGCCCAGTTGGCCGGTCGCTCCAGTAATCGCAATCATCATTTTTTCCTTAACAGATGTGGTTAACTGCGGATCACTATAGAATAGACAATTACTTTTAGTAAGTACTTACACAAAGGTTAGTTCACTCAATGACAGACACTTTGCACCAGAAATTTTTACGCGGCGAATTGCTCAATGCCCGCTGCCCGTCACGGGATATGCTGAAAAGGGTCACCAGCCGCTGGAGTTTGCTGATATTGCTGGCCCTAAAGCAGGAGGTACTGCGGTTCAGCGAATTACGCCGACGCATCGGTGGTGTCAGTGAAAGGATGCTGGCCCAGACTCTGCGTAATATGGAACAAGACGGCTATATTCAGCGTAATGACTACCAAGAGGTCCCGCCACGGGTGGAGTATTCGCTGACCCCTTTTGGTCGAGAGGCGGAACAGAAGATCTCTGCGCTGGCGGAATGGATGGAAGACAATGTGTCGGTGATTACTCAGCACCGTCAGCAGTTTGAGCAACGCCAACAACAGGAGCAGACGGACGTGACGCAGTCCTAAGCTGAAAAAGCACATAAAATGCGATCTAAATTGGTTTGGGTTTAAGTTAACTCACTGTAATTAATGTTTTTTTACACGATGAGAGCTAATCGAGGTCATTATCTTTGGCTAGGGTCATTGATTCTAAGATATATCATAGATAGATTATGGTAAGTAAATGAGAATCATTAACATATCCAGGCATCAATCACCGCCTAGTGTCGAGGAGCAGAATTTTATGGCTGATGAGTTAACTTCAGGTCGCCGTTTACCGAAGCGGGTACGTAACGAACTTCATTTCCGCCGTATGAGCGTGGCGGATAAACAACTGATCGCCGATCAATTTTGGCGTGTCACCTTTCACAGTGAACAACTGGCGGGCTTTGATTCACCGGGCTTTGATGATCACAGTAAACTGTTTTTTCCTCATCCGCAGAGCGGAGAACTGCTGCTGCCGCAGGCCACTGAAGAGGGGATCCTGTGGCCGGAAGGGGAGCGTCCAGTGGCCCGTGACTATACGCCGCTGTTTTTCGATGGGACATCAACGCTAACCATCGATTTTTATCGCCATGAAGCGGGCGTCGCCAGCGAGTGGGCTGAGCAGGCTGCTGTGGGTGATCAGTTAGCGGTCGGTGGCCCACGGGGTTCTCTGATTGTCCCCGTAGACTATGCGACCCAAGTGTACGTGTTTGATGAAACCGGCTTACCGGCGATGCAGCGGCGTTTGGCGCAGGTGCAAGGTAACAAACAGTTACTGCTGGCTTTTTGCGATGAGACGTTGGCAGAGGCGTACCTCGGTGAGTTGCCCGCTGGGACGGAACTGATCTGTCTGGGGCATGGCCGCATGGACAGTGACGGCGTGGCGGAATGTCTGACTCATGTTCAGGGGCTGACATTACCCACAGACGATTATTTTATCTGGTTGACCGGAGAAGGCGACTCAGTAAAAGCGCTAAGTGACTACTTTACCGAGCAACGCAACTGTCACCCTAGCCTGGTTCGGGCCGTGGCCTACTGGCACCGCAAAGAGGAATAACCCCAGGATGCGCCTATGAATATTGTCAGAAATGGTCTGCTGCAACGCAAGCGCCGTGAAAAACTCTTAGATGCCGCAGAAATGCGGCTGTTGATCCTCAGTGTGTTGCATCAGCAACCGGCCCACGGCTATGAGTTGATCAAAGCTATCGAAGCCCTAGCCCAAGGGGAATATAGCCCCAGTCCGGGGATCATCTATCCGGCGCTGATGTTACTGGAAGAGATGGAGGCCATTGTCCCAGTGGACAGTGACAGTGCCCGTAAATGCTTCCGTCTTACGGCAGCGGGTGAGCAGCAACTGACTGATAATCAGTCGCAGCTTGCGCAGATCAGCGAACGTCTAAAAATGCTGGCAGTGGTGGGGAAACATCGGCGCACACCGCAGATGGAGAGGGCTGTCCATAACTTGAAGATGGCGCTCAATACCCGTTTGGCAGAGGCAGAAATTTCACAGCAAAGCTTGTATGCGATCATTGATGCGCTAGATGAGGCCGCCAAACGTATCGAACGTGCCTGACACCCAGTTATTTGCTGGCCGGTTTATCGTTATGCCCAAGTTCCCGTTGTGGCCAGCAAAGGTCGCGTACCCGCTGTTTCAGCACTTTTGCCTCCGGGAAGCCACCGTCGCGCTTTCTCTCCCACAGCAGGGTGTCTGCGGCGTAGATTTCAAATACGCCGCCTCGGCCCGGTTGCAGGGTCACTGCTGCCAGATCATCGCCGAAGGTACTCAACAGTTCTTGCGCCATCCAAGCAGCACGTAGCAGCCACTGACATTGGCTGCAGTAATGGATCCGTATTGCCGGTTTTTCTGTCATCATTATTCTCCAAGATAGGTTTTTAGCCCGCCGGGCTATTCGTCGACCCGCTGACAATCGACGACTCGTCGGCCACGGATTTTACCGTTTAATAGCTGATCAGCAGTGCAGATTGCCTGTGATAGCGGGATCACCTCGGCAATCTGCGTGGTGAGATCTGGGGTTAGCACGCCAGCCAGTCGCTGCCAGGCCTGCAAGCGTAACGGCATCGGACACATCACACTGTCGACACCGCACAGGGTAACGCCACGTAGGATAAACGGAGCCACGCTGGTAGGCAGATCGAGTCCTTGTGCCATGCCGCAGGCGGCCACCACGCCGTTACGCACGGTCCCGGCCAGTACATTACTGAGGGTATGGCTGCCAGCAGTATCAATGGCAGCCGCCCATTGTTCACGGGCCAGCGGTTTAGCCGGTTGACTGAACATCTCTCGAGGCAGAACACGACTGGCCCCAAGGGTGTCACACAGATAAGCATGATTTTCGCTACGGCCGCTGACTGCCGCAACGTGATAGCCAGCTCTCGCCAGCAATAGCGTTGCGAAGCTACCCACCCCACCACTGGCCCCGGTGACCAGTACCTCACCACTCTGTGGGGTAATGCCTTGGCGTTCCAGCGCCATCACACACAACATGGCGGTTAAGCCCGCAGTCCCGGCAGCCATCGCCATCAGCGGTGTCAGGGCATCAGGTAACGGCACCAGCCAGTCGCCACTGACCGCAGCCCGTTGGGCGAGACCTCCGGGATGACTTTCGCCCACCCCGTAACCGGTCACGATCACCTGATCACCCGCTTTCCAGCGTGGGTCGGCACTGGCAGTGACTTCTCCCGCGAAATCAATGCCTGGCACCATTGGAAAGTGGCGGATCACCGGGGCTCGGCCACTGATCGCCAGTGCATCTTTATAGTTAAGGGCCGAGTAGAGAACCTTAACCGAAACCGGCGCATCCGGCAGCTGTGTGGTGGCTAATGTTGTCAGTGCAGCCCGATAACCTTGGTCATCATTGTCAATCCATATTGCCTGATACATAACTGCTCCGTAAATTGAGTGGTCGCCCCACTAGCCGCTTAGTGAGGAAAATATGCATAGATAATCATTATGAATGAAAAATAATCGGCTGTGAATTTTAATTATCATTAATAATCAATCATTTAAGATGATGTATGGTGGGTCGGGAGGGGTGATTATCCCTTGCCTGTACCCTATAAAGGTGACATGATGAGCGCCGCTTATTTTATGACATCATCACCGACTCTGAGAGGCTGTTAGGTTGAACGTTGCCCTTAGTGCTGCACCACATCGATTAACCCTACAGCGCGACCCGTTAGCGTGGCTCTCGGGTATCTGCCGGAAAACCCGTTCTTTCACCATGCGGTGAGGCCAGTCTTTGGCTGCCTGTTGGGCATGAGTAAAAACAGAGTCTATTCTGATTTT
>Ga0157364_1000368_pt1 | contig 28799 bp, 11 predicted proteins | sample AttsexASBM2_FD_111476 | JGI IMG/M metagenome (GOLD analysis project Ga0157364, IMG submission 111476) | Fungus gardens microbial communities from leaf cutter ant in Ribeirão Preto, State of São Paulo, Brazil - Atta sexdens ASBM2 | ecosystem: Host-associated > Fungi > Mycelium > Unclassified ... | reverse complement strand
CAAAATGCCGCGAAGGGTGAAGGATCTGTCTTATTGACATCCCGTAACTGTACCGTGATTTAATATAAACTGCACAAAGCGTCTACCTTTGATAGGTAAATATGAAATACTCCGGTTGCGGACGAGTGCCCTTTCGGGCACAGGCTCGCGCTCGAGGGTGCGTTCGATCCCGTTTTCCAACAGGATGCAGGACATATAGACATACCACGTGCCCTTCTGTCGTCTGTTCCGACTCAGGAAAATGTTCTCGGGTAAAAGAGCGCGGATGCTCCAAGCTTTGAGAACTTCGAAGACTTCATCGTATGCGTCTTCTTTTCGTCAAGCGTATCGTCTGAATTCTTTCCGTGTGTATATCTGCCGAAACGAAATCTGCGAAATTGCATCCAGTCGAACAAGCATTCGAGAGAAAATTATACGAAATGCGCTATGACTGCTATATACGTGATATGCGACGCGTAAAAGTTTGAATTAATAAATAATATAAATAGATACAAATAAAATCTATATTTATATACAATTATTTTGAAAATAAAAGGTATTTAATATTTAATGCCCACACTGAAAGAAAAGTATTTGGCATTTGTGACTATAATTGGTTAAATAATTATAGTTAAGTGCTCCATTTTTATCACAGCTTTTTATCTCAAGAGAAAAAATAGTTACAATTATCATAATTTTATCATAATTATTTTCATTGCTAATATACGTTTTTGATGGAACTATAAATATAATTATTATTATTACTACTATAATATAAGTAATAGTAATTTATGTTTTATCAAAAACATATAACTAGAACCGAATAAAATGATCGTAAATTAATAAAATTATTGATAATTGCAACCATTTTTTTTCTCAATGCATGTAAAAAGTTATAATTATAGCACAAACAATCTACGTGTACATAAATTATGTTTATTTATCAACTATAATATATTTAATACTTGCACGAAAAGAGATGAGAACGAAAGTGGGTAAAGATATGTCGCTCGAGAAGAGATCGTTTTATATAATACGGTTTCATCCGTCGGCGGGGTGCAATATATATTCTTCTCGCCGACGCTCTTTGATCCTTTATTACATTTTTACAAGCGATTACATTGGCCAGCCGCCGGCAATCCTCCGGGACCTTATTTCCGCTCCTTACGACTGTCTTCAGATACTGCCTCGCCTTGCCGGCGCGTGCCCATCCCCGAAAGCGTAACGAAGTTTGCCGTACTACAAGGACGAAGATATTGTTCTTGTTTATAGCCAAGTTAACTCGAGTCCTGCCCCGCGACTAGGGTTCATTCGTCCTTAATTAAGTTTAGAGGATTATAGAATTGTTCCGCAAAGTCGATTATATTCCTCCGATGCGATGAGGAAAAGACAGCGAATTTTGCCGTGCGCGAATACATCCAGAATTGAATTTTCGCGGTATCCAATTCGCGATCGTCGGTTGAAAAAGCACGTAAATCACTGGAACTGATAAAATAATGACTAAAGTCTCTTTTCCCTACTCGTGAAACGAGCGGGTCGATCATAGTTTCGTTCAAATTCTGACAGTTCCCAGAGGATTCATCCTGTAACGCGATCGATTATCCGACTCCCCTCGGCTCGCTGCGTTCCCTCTCATCGAAATTGGAATCACTCACGCGGCGTTTAAGAGCGTGCGGCAAGGAAACCGTCCCCAGCGGCCTTTAATTGGTATCGGCCATTAGTTAGCGCGAAATCATAGCTTTTGAGCGACACACGTCACAGGCAGGCGCGCTCACTCGCTCACTAACCAACGCTCCTGCGGAAGGCATCGGGATGGTTGGACCAACGGCACGATTATCCCAGACTCGCGGATCAAAGGTGAGCGAGAAAGAGAAAAAAGATATAACGCATGGAGTGTGTATGTGTATATGTATGGGTGCACGCGCTCTCGCAATTTCAAACAGTCTCTCGCGACTCGATCCTCCGACGTGGCTGGAAGTCCGGCTAGTGAGTCTGAGCGTGCAATGATTGATGCTGGAGCCAACAGTCGCGCGGGAAGAACGGATGAAGGGTGGGGTCAGGGGACCAAGTGCTGATGGTCGACGAGGAAGAGAGGGAGAGGGAGAGAAAGGGAGAGAGAGAGAGAGAGAGAAAGAGAGAGAAAGAGAGACCGGTGCTGAAAGTGAGGAGGGCCAGAGGATCGGTCCTACGGACTGGGGAAATTTAATTAACGTAAATGCCGCCGCCACGGCCGGCGCTACACGCCGTGTGTGGCAATCGCTCATATGCAAGTCAACCCTACCCGCTTTCCTTTCCTCCCCCTTCCCGCATAGCCCGTTCTTCTACTCCCCTTTAGCCACCCCCGACACCCTTTAGCCGAGCCGCACGGTGCCTCACCCCAAGGCTTATCCCGATATCACGTGCATCGTCCTGAACGGCCCAGCTGGGGGAGGTTATTAAACATCTGGGAAAGGGGTGAGGGATTTCTCGATTGCGCGGCAATTGATGAGCCTTGAATCGGCCGGCCGATTCAACGTTCGATTCGGACACGATTTATAAGCGCGATTGATCGGCGCGAGCCGTCGAAACGCGCCTTGCGGCGGTGGCGGATAAATAATCGGTGTGTAATATCTTTGGTGGAATTTGAGCTGCTCCTTTCCCTCGGGAGAGTTAATGGCTCGGGCTAATATATTCGGTCGACATCATTTCGCTCGCACGGGGCTCGATTTGTCGCGCGGGCACGCCACTTCGATACGGCGGAACTTCCGATGGCGGTTCACCGTCGCAGGAGGGTCTTTACAGCTATCTGTTGCGGGATGTATTCCCGAGGTAGAGAAATGTGATTTCGTCAACCTGGGGTAGAATTATCTTCAAGTATATTCGTTTTATTCGCATAAAGTATCTTAACTTATCTTGTATCTCGCTTTCTTTCATCCATAATTTTTTCAAGCTATTTATAATAAAATATATTTTTAAAATCAAATAATTGTAGATTTATTTCGTTCTTGTCATATCTTTTTGCAAAATATAATCTCAAATATAAAGTAACGATGGCTGTGGCGAATGATGAATCTTTTTGTAACGCGATTATGAGAAAAAAATGTTTGATATTTGTGACTATAATAATTACATGATAATAATTACATGATAAAATAATCATAATTAGAAGCTCCATTTATATAGATGCTCTAATAATATTTATAGTTTTATATAAAAAGGAAATATATTATATCCTTGAAAACGACTCTAGAAAGAACAACTTTTGCTAAAGACACTTTTGCTTATCTAAAAATTGTAGGACATTCAAATTAATTGCTAAAATATCCAAATTTTTTACATCATTGCTGATTTTGCTTGAATGTCGTACATACTAACTTTGATAATCCAACAACTTATTTTCAAGTCTGTATCTAGCTAAATTTTGAAATTTCGACTAAAGTGTTCTTTTCAGTGTAAGTAAGTTGTTGTCGGGGATAATCATATGTTCTTTTTGATAGAACAATAAATATAATAATTATTATTATTACTCTCTCTCTCTCTCTCTACTTATACACAGTTAAATTTATAATATTATTATAAATTATTATGTTCATTTTAATGATTTCTATAAATCCCTACTGCTCTTGTTTTAACATGTTTTTAATTTAACTATACAAACAATGGAAAATAATTTAATTCAAAAAAGTGTAATAAAGACTCAAGTTTGATTTATTATTAATTTGATTTATTATTAATTCGATTATTTATTATATGCATACGTTAATATGGGCGTCGTTTACATTAAAATTAATCACAACAATAGATTGATTTATATTTTGACACACAAGAAAATTAAAAAAAAATATTTTTAATTTAAGGGACAAAGTTACCAATACTACTTTTATATCTAACAGTAACAATAACTATAAAAATAGGGCTCTTAACCATAATTATTTTATTATAGTCACAATTATAGTCACAAGTACCAAACATATTTCTCTCAATGTACTTATTAAAAAATGATGTAAAATTTTTCATTTAGTAAAACTGGATTGGTGAGCCAAGAATCTGTCAAAGCGACTTATCCTAAGCCGCGTGAGATAACTGAGTCGCATTTGATACGCATATGAGTGGATAGGAGAATACACACGCGGGGGAGGTGGAATAGAGCGGGCCGCTTGGTGGTGTCGAGGGTAACCAGGGGGTTGATGATGGAGGCGAGCAGCGCGGCGGCGGCGGCGGCGGCGGCAGCGGCGGCGGTGGTGGTGGCGGCGGAGCCAGGGGTATGCTCTATAATGGCCGCGGCACGTGGTGCGTGCCCCCATTAAACCGATCGCACCCCGAATTGATTTTCAGCCTTTCGGCATTTGATCCGAGCAAACTTCGTTGTCGGTATAATTGAATCGCGAATGTTCGCCCGACTCGGCCGCAAATTGACCGAAACGCGCTGCCGGCCGCGCGCGGCACAACGCGGACGAATTGGTGACTGCCGGCCGGCGAACAGCGAGAGGGGTTAAAGGGGGAGAGAGGGAGGAGGGGGGGAGGAGAGAGAGAAAGAGAAAAGAGAGAAAGAAAAAAAAAGGTCGCGTAAAGGGTGGATGGAATCGATGAAATCGAGAAAAAAAAGTATTGAGAAGAACAAGGGAAGAGAGAGAGGAGAAAGAAGGATGGAGAACGCGGCGTGACGTAGGCCGTGCGCGGCTTTTCCGGTGGGAGGGAAATAAAACGGTAACTTAATTACTCACGCTCGTTGTTTGCCGGACCGATGTCGACGCTCCTATACCGACACAATCGCGTCGTCGATACTTTGACAATTAGCGAACCTGATGGATTCGTTGTGCGTTCGTCGCCGCCTCGATTCGATTGCCGCGTCACGTCTACGTTGTAATTCGATTCAACGTGCGCAGTGCGCACCGAATATGCTCCCTCCCCCTTTTTTTCTATTTCGGAGTCTCGATTCCAAAAGGGTCGAAAAAAATAGGAAGGCGCATCAGAGAAGCACGATTGAATCCGCATCGACTAAACTAATTCGACGAAACTTTCGAGAGTCATTGAGTTAGGCGCACGATTTCAAATGGATCCCGCATGTCCGCTATAGGCGTAATCGAGTGACACGCATAAAAATTTTAAAAAGCTTTACGATCAGTTTCATTAGAGATAGCCACGTAAGGCGATCTTCCCGCTGAATAAAATACGAAATACTTTCTCTTCACGAAAAGAACGATTTTGTTGAAAAATTTAGGTGGATACAGATCTAAAAAAATATAACTTTATTGGATGGGCAAAATGATTACATGAAACGTTCAAGTTGATTACTAGAATGTCAAAACTTTTTGCTCATTATGCTTTAGTGTCATACACATATTTTGCTAATCTAATAAAATTATTTTCAGATGTATATTTACACAAAAAAAACGATTTTGCTGAAGTATATCTATAAAAAATTAGCAAAATCTGAAAATAAATTTGTTTAACTACTAAAATATTTATATAAAACAGATCTGTATCTACACGAAAAACGGTTCTGCTGAAGTATTTATAAAAAATTTTTTTATTTATATATAAAAAATATATTTTTATTTTATTTATATTTAAAAACTATAAAAAATTAATAAGATCTGAAAATAAAATTCTTTAACTATCAAAATATTTATATAAAACACTCAAATTACTTGAGAATGTTAGAATTTAGAAGCTTTTTTATAGCATTGTCCATCAGCTTGAATGATCTACATACATATTTAGCTCAACAAAATTCATCCAACAAAATTATTTTTAAATCTGAATTATTTTAGCTTTTTATATACTTCAGCAAATCCGTTCTTTCCGTTCAAAGCAGCGTATTTAACTCAATTGTATGGAATAAAAGAAACGACAAAATATATAAACTCGCGCACAATCGAGTCAGCGATCCGAGTCGCACCGATAATACAATTTTCAAGATTTGAAAGAAACTCTCGAGAGTTTGAACGAAACAATAAACGCCGTACATCTGATGAGCTAGATGGTGTTTTCAACCAACCGAGATGTTCGAGACACAAAAGAGCAACGGACGCGACCCAGCAGCAGCAGCAGAATGCATTCGTGCGGTCCGCAGGCCATAACTGCTAATTAGTCCATACAGAGCCGTATGGCAGGCTATGGAGGGTCGACCGCCCAACGAAGCGAGTAGCAGGATGCACCCCTTTATTAAATACCATCGAAATTAAAATTATAATTGCGTTCGCTCTCGCAGTGCCCCTCGTTCGCGCCGAGAGCGCGCGCGCTCATATGATAGTTCTCTCTGCGAGAGATTACTCCCCCTCTCTAATATCGCGGATCGAGGATTTTGATTGGAATTCGACGCGCTTAAAAACGCTAACGAGTCCCGATGAAGATTTCGGGAAAATATCCCATCGTGATGCCGTAATTTCTAATTATCGATCCTCGCGCGAGTTAGCGGTTGAAATTCAGCGCATTATAAAACATAAATGGAAATCGATATTTTCCACCGATCTGCTCGATGCAGCAATATTCATCATTAACTTTCTATAAATCATATCTTTTAAAAAATAAATGTAAATTTATTTTTTTTTAAATATGATTAGCTCTCAAATGTCCAATTTTATCGATATTTACAAAATAACTTTAATCTCTCTCCTTAATTTATTTTTCACCTTTCTCCAGTTTTAAAAATTAGAAAAAGATAAATAGTAAATTAAAGTTCTCTCTAACTCTATAAACTCTATAAACATTAAAGTTACTCTACATTGGTATATAGACATTAGTCATTTTACGCGTTATTAAGAGCAAGCTCCTTTAAATCTTAAAATTATCCATGGAAAATTCATTAAAAAAACAAAATATTATTTTCACGCTACGTCGTGAAAAGTAATTAACCACTACCAAAAGGGAAGAGAGGGGGAAAGTATCACACGGATGAAAAAATTTCGGAATATCGGACGAATGCAACGGAATACGGGCGAGCGTTGTAATCGACCAGCGGATATTCTAATTAGGGGTAACGCGTGTCGGTTTCTCTTGCCAGCTGAATAAGGCATACGAGTATACACACATAGGAACCGTAGGTGGATGGAGCGAGGAATCGGGGAAGGAGAAGAGGGTAACGGACGGGGGGGAAAGGGGGTTGAGTTGGAGGTAGTAGGTTGTATGGCTCCTGTCAGCCACTGTGCCACTGACGGCTCGCTAATTGCTCAACCAACCTCCGATCCTTCCACCCCCTCCTTCCACGTTGTGCCACCCTTCAAATCCAAATCCATCCCTTCGTAACGCCTGGTCGGCACGGCCGTTTCTCGTCTCCTCCTTCCCCTATAATTCCCTTCGCCCCCCCCCTCTCTCTCTCTCTTACTCTCCCTCTTCTCTCCCTATGCCGCCGTTGCACCTCGCTGCTCCCTTTCCCCTGTCCGCCGGAATTGCGAGCATAGATCGACTATCCTGCGAACGTCGAAATTTCTGGGTCGACGACCAAAGTGGCCGCCGCACCGACAGATTCTTCATCGGCATTGTGCATCTACGCAAGTTTAATCGAATTATCGACGCGACCGGCAACGGTGCGTGCCTTCACGCCGCAGTGAATTATACGCTATATTTTCGACTCGCCAATGTACACACTTTTCGTAGGCGATTTGTCTCTCACTGAGATATAGGTACACATTGAATAATCATTTCATGTTCATTTCTGCCAATGTAAATGGAGTCTCGGTTTAATTTACCCTTTATCTAATTCACAGAACTAAAAAATATAAAGAATTAATTAAAATCGATCTACATTGGTAGAAATTATTGGGTTATTATGGGTAAAAACAATTTGCGAATGTACACGGAAAAGTGATTTTGTTGAAATATGTCTAAAAATTTAGCTAAATACAAGTTTGAAAATAATCAATTATAAATTTTTAAAGAGAGAGAGGGAGAAAGAGAGATACAGATCTAAAAAAAATTATGAAAGAAGCTCGTGATAGAGAGAGACAATGCTATAAAAAGTGCTGACATTTAACAAACAACTTGAATATCCTATATGCATAATTATTTGGTGATTTAACAATATTATTTTCAGATCACCTGTATCTGGCTTAGTTTTTAGATATATATTAACGAAACCGTTCCTTCCATGTAGGGAATTGTTAAGAATGTTCATTCCGAAATACATTAAATAATAATTAATTGCTAATCAAATTTTACGTATCTCATAATCATATTAAAGAGAAAGCTGAAATTAAAATATGAAAAAATTAAAATGTTTAAAAAACTCACATTTTATTCCATGAATTGACTACTATCAATCTGGTTTTATGAAATGGCAATCTTATTAATTAATTTATTTGAAAATCTTTCTTATTGATGACATGTAAAAATATTAATAAAGGCCTATCAAAAATTTGAGTTTTTGAATGTAAAAAGATTAATAAAGACTATAAAAAAAAATACGGATTAAGAGATTAATAAATAAAGCCTATTAAAAACAGCACTGGGCTAATTTCAGTTATCAATAATTAGAATTTCTACACGAGATATGATCAAAATGTTCTGTCATTCTTGGCCGAGAAAATTTAATATTGGCATATCTCATGTAGAAATTCTAATTGCTGATAACTGAAATTAGCCCAGTGCTGTTTTTGAGGCCTCGTCAATAAAAAGCCGCAAAGTTTAAAACGCTAAGTGCATACATCCACGTGCGCGCGATCGATTTCGCGCGTGTTGTGTCCGCGCGCGCGAGCGAGCGGGTTAGCGAATGGATGGACGGACGTGCGGACCAAGGGTTCGGCACAGTCGCGAATTAATCGAGCATATAATCGATGTGCGCCTGTCGATGTATGTATATGGAAGCCATCCGCCTGGTCACCCTCGCGTACGCAGCTTTCCCTCCCTGTCCTCCCATCCGTTCGCTCTCACCATCCCTCTCAGCCTATCGTTAACCAACGGCGCCGCGTACGGTAACGCTAATTTCTGTGTCGGACGTGTCGTCGTACTAACCCGTCGAAAAACGTCAAACGGCGAGCTTACCTTCTCGTTTGTGCCCCGCGCGCGCTTTCGAGCGCGTCCGGGGGCGACGATATTTTCCAAAAGTTGCCGCTTTGAATTTTACTGTTGACGGACGTCGCGAGCGAACGAAAGCGCGCGAGCGACGTCTGGCTTTGGCAAAATTCAATTGCCGCGCGCTCTGTTATAGTTGCGATGAAAAGTAAACGTAAAAAGCAATAACGATGGGCAGAGCACAGTTATGTTTGTGCGATAGTTTTACATCGGATGTGGTGGCAGGAGTTAACTTTTCAAAATTATTCAAAATTCGACATAAATATGACATCTCGGCTTACACTGAGAGAAAAATATGTTTGATATTTGTTGACTAAATTGCATAATAAAATTATGATAGAAATGAAGCTTCTGTATAAAGAAAAAAAATTATTCATTTGACTAAATTAATGTAATTGTTTGTTTTTTGTCTTTATTCCTTTTGTTGGAGAAAATATATGTATTTAAGTCAAATATATATGTTTGATTCAAATACATATATACGCATTCTTCATCGAAAGAAACAAGGATAAACTAAATTAATTTAAATCAAATAAATTATTTTTTTCTTTGTTTAACCATTAATATTATTTTATCATGCAATTTTAATCACAAATATAAAACACTTTTTCTTAGTGTACGACAGAAAGTTACATATAATATATAGAGAAATTTGATTTTATTATATTTAAATAGAAAATGATATTAATTTAGAAAGAAAGAGAGGTGCTATTTTTGGGGAGAATCCTATCGAAAAATTCAAATCACACGTGTTTGATGCTTAATATCGTGGAACGTTTATGAAATATATCGGTCGCGTGGATATTGGATAACAGAGCTGAAAACCGGAAGGAACGTTGGCGCAGTTTGCACGGGCGGGTTGCAAATTTTGTATCTGATGTCCCCAGGACGGAAATCAGGGTGCGCTGCAAAATTGATCTGTCTCCTGATTTATTACCGCGAACTAATAAAGCCGGTATCGAGCGTGGCCCGCGGCATCCTCGAAACGCGCGGGATAGGTGCCTATCCCGCGGCATCTATACGACTGGTTCAAATCCATACTTTACAAGAGCTACCCTAATAGCGGCCGCGGTGATGGACAGCCGTGAAAACGCCCGCTGTCGCCCGCCAGTGCTCGATTAACGAACACCAGAATCGAAAGGCGGACAAATTTTCGATATCGCTCGACGAAATTAAAGCACTTCTAATACAAATGTCACGCGTACATACATACATATATACACATATATTTTACATACATCCCGTTAATTCAATTTAATCACTAAAACCCGCGAGCCCCGAGATTGCAAACGGTTGGAAAATTTGTGTTAAAATTAACACATTGATCATGGTCAAATGGCTCATCCAAATTTTAATACAAGTGTTAATTTAATACAAGATGAATACATTTTAGAAAGTAATGCATATATGTATTATAAATTATCACACAAAATTTAACATTGATACAATTCGTAAGCAAATGTATTTCTGCAATAAAATTAGCATTTGTAATATATTAAATTAACATATTTTATTTATTCATCTTACGGTTTTAAAATTGACGATTTTGAAATATATTATTATTATGTCTCTCTTACGATAAGTGTTGTGTTTTTTACTACTAAGAAATATTTAATGTTAAATTAACAAAATAATACAATCACATTATATATTAAATACTCGCGTATGTTAAAAATTTAATATATGGAAAGAATAATTTGCTGTAATAGTTAAAAATATAACTAGATACAGATCTGAAAATAAATTTTATAGATTGAATCAAAATAATTTTATAGGACACTCAAGTTGATTGCTAGAATATCACAATTATTTTACAGCATTACTTATCATACTTGAGTTTTCTATATAAATATTTTGATGGCCCAATAAAATTATTTTCAGATCTGTATCTACCTACATTTTTAGATATTTCAGAAAAATCATTTTTTTCATGCATAAAAACTTTTACAAGAATTGATTTTAATACACGTGCAAAATATTTTATAGTATATAAATTTTAATTCAGATCGTTTAATTCGAGCGTGCGAGTCAAACGATCATTTTGGAAATGCCTATAATTTTAGATCCATAAATTGTTCATTTTCGCTTGAAGGTCCAACAAGGAACTGTTTGTACACACATGCGTCCCCGATATCGCCAGAACGAGTGACATAACGTACCCTCCCCGAGTGCCGGTCCCGACACTTTTTAAAATCCGCGCGTCAGATCCCATATTATGTTTCTCCATTTCATTTGCGCGAGACAAGGCGAAATTAATTAAACAGCTGATACCTATAGCGCGTCAGAGAGAAAGAGCGAAAGAGAAAGAGAAAGAATGTATACGCACCGGCTGCCTCTGGGCAGAGGGCTAGCATTCCGGGACCGGCTTGGTAGTGGAAGGGGACAAGCGGAAAAACAAACGCGGCACCGCATGTTCGTCCGCCTCTCTTGGAAATCAGCGCGGTTGTTCCGGAGATTTTCAATTTGCGGATCCGTTAAGGGCACGCAAAACGTTATTCCTGGCGCCGCACCGTTCCGCGCCGTTCCGCTCCGCCGTGCGGAATACGTCAGTTCGCATACCTGTCAGCTGCGCTCGAGCTTGGTAAGAAAAAAAAGAGCCCGTATTCTGATACAAAGTAAAATTAACTGCGGCCAGTCGGATACTGTCGGATTGATCAGATGGAAAACCTGATTTCTGCGATTTTCTTCTATCGCTCAGCGGCCAGTGGATGAGATCGAGCGCGAATGAACACTGAATAATTTTTATCGCAACGCTGCCTTCGTATCGCGGCGTAAAATAAGCGGCTTTAGAATGTATTTCTGCAAAATTTGATATCGCTCAAAACCCGCAGATGTTAGCTCAGTGGTCCATGAAGAAGATTATTCGCCATGTAAAGCATTAAAATATTGACGACGAGAATCAAATATATAACATGGTAAAATATATTTGTGTTGAAAACCGATCCTTGTTAATATTTTTATGTTAAATTTTATTTATTATGTTATTTGAACACGATATGACGCTGCACTTGTCTTAGCGCCGAGACATCATGTTTCCAGATCTCATGTTTAATGAATAGTAAACGTTTCTTAATATTAAAATAATATTTTAATTATAATTCATAAACAAATAACATAAAAATAATGTAGTTATAAAAACATAAATTTTAAGGTAAATAAACAATATATGCTAATTTAATATATTATAAATGTTAATTTTACTGAAAAATATGTTCCCACTCGGACAGAACGATTTTTGCTGAAATATATAAAAATTTAGGTAGATGTAGATCTGAAAATAATTTTGTTGGATCATCTAAATAATTATGTAGCAATTTCAAGCATGATGAGCAATGCTGCAAAAAGTTTTGACATTCTAACAACCAGACATTCTAGCCAGTTTGAGCGGCTTACATAACTATTGTGATGGTCCAACAAAATTATTTAAATACGAGAGTGCCATTTTCAGTCAAAGTTAAACTAATACATATATATATATATATTGTACACTAATACATATATATATATATTTATTTATTTTATATTATTTAAATGAATTTATCTCAGAAATATGACTCGGCATCGATTACTTTCGGATTTTCAACATAGTCAACTTGCAATATTAATAATCCCCCCAAAAAATTATCTTAACAAAATTATTTTCGAATCTATATTTAATTAAATTTTGTAATACTTTAGTAAAATTTTTCCGCGCATAATTTGTTTCCAATTGTACCAATGTATTACATTTTTGTATTAATTTTTGCATAATATTTAAGTTATTTTCTAAACATAGATCCTTTTATTAATACAAAAATTTGAATGAATCGTTTAAGACATGAAATGTTTTTAACACAAATTTTCTATACATATTAATATTATTGAAAAAAAAATGTTTTAAAATGTTTTAAAATTAATTAAAAGCAAATTAATTAAAATTTGTGATGAAATAAGAACAATTTAATGTCTAACATAAACATTTTAATGATTTTATTTTAACGTCTTAAACCACTTAATCCAATTCTCTGCGCATAGGATTAGTTTTCAAAAAGAATTCACAGTAGATACTTGTAGCAGTACTTGCGCAGAGCGATAAAATTCTACCTGAAACTATTGTACTTGGGATGTTTGCAGCTGTGTCACGTACGTATCTCGTGTTATGTAGCAAATTACAGACACGCTCTAGGCCAGAACGCGCACGCGGCGCTTTCTGGCGGCGAGCCGCGCTCCGCGCCGACGTGATCGTCGAATTCGCAAACTACATTTGCATAAATTCCGGACTACACCGAGACAATTTGAACTCATAAACGTAATTAATGGCGGAGCATTAATTCAGAGATTTTTCGCCGGTTGCAAACACATGCCGCGCTGCGCCGCACCGGTACCAAGTGTTCCGCAATTTAGCTAAATAATTACTAAACTTGCCCCGCTGCTGTTTCCCCAGCACACCACGTCGCGACACGCGACGACGTATCGCAAAACGCCTATGTAATCATTGTAGAATAAACCGTACATTCGCTATAAATCTCGAATCTCAATTCTGTTATTACAAAGAGAATACAGGATAGAATGTCCTAAGTTGATCACATTTCCTTTAGATTTGAAATCGTTCACTTCGTTAATAAAAATAATTCAATCGTTATTTCATTTTTCTACGCGGAAAGAATAATTTTTTTGAGATATCTAAAATTTTAAATAGCTAAAAATTTAAGTTCTAACAACAGTTTAAATGTCAAACTATTATGATAGTCCAACAAAATTATTATCAGATCTGTATTCTAGTCCAATTTTTAGATGCTGCAGGAAATCTGCTCTCTCCATATAATTTCATACAAGAGAATTAGAAAGTAGTGTCTCAAAAATTTTCACATGTGAAAAGAACGTTTGTGAGTTAAAGTATCTAAAAATTTAACTAAAAAATTTAACTAAAAAATTTAAATATACAGAAAATAAATTTTTTAGATCAAAATAATATAAGACGCTCAAACTGCTACAAAATGGTAAAACTTTCGTAATATTGTTCATTATGAACAAAAAAGATTTATCATTCTATAGTAGTTTGAGCGTCTTACATAATTATTTAGCTAAATTTTTGATAACACTATTATCAAAGATAATAGTAACACAACCCTTTGAATTATAATAAATAACATTTTATTTATTTTTAACTAAATATATGTTAAAATTAATCCATTTCTTATTTATATTACAAAATAAATAATATCCATATTAACGTATGTATTTAATAAATAATAAACTAAATTCAAATCAAATCTAATGTATTTTCTTGAATTAAATTATTTAATTTTATTGTTTTAGTTAAATTCATAACATATTGACGATCTACAGAAATGATTAAAAATAATTTAAATTGGATATTAATTATAATTTAAATTGGATAATTTCATATTACGAAGTTAACATAATGTACATACCATAATTATTTTGATCTAATAAAATTTTCAAATCTGTATCCAGCTAAATTTTTAAATACTTGAGCAAAATCGTTTTTTTCGTTAACAAAAGGATAGTTTACCTAATCTGTTTTACCTAAACTGGAAACTGAGAACGGGATTTTGTCGACATCACCAAATCGGAGTATCCGTTCTTATAAGCGTTCTCGGATTCTCTCTGATGCTTCGGCGGATGCTGCACGACAGGACGGGGCATATATACATATGTAGGTATACATAGACGTTTGTCCTGGGGCAGAGTTGCCATCCTAAGCCGGCTTGACTAATTGGCAGCGTTATAATCATGGGTACACGGTTAGGTTGGTATTACCGCGAGTTATAGCTCCGTCTCCGCATTGGCGACCGCCACGCACATTCGTGTGCAAGAGGGGCGCTTAATGACCCCGTCGTTTACGCAAATTTTCCCATTACGCGACGCGGTTTTGGACCGCCAAACGGGACGCTCAGGACTATCGTCGGGAACTAACGCCGTATTCCGCGGTGTGAGATGCCACCAGAAGAATGCCGATTGACATGATTAAATTCTTTCTTGTTTAATATCAGCAATTACATTCAAATATTTCATAATGTAATTGTCTAATGAAAATTGTTCAAGAACATTTTTCCGATATTTGTAACAGCGTGATATTTTTTTTTATAATCACGTATTCTTTCCTTACAAAAATCTAATTTAATACTGGCTAATTTAAATCTTCGTCTACAATCTGGATGTTTTTTATCACAATCGAAATTTCACTCTCAAATTTTTCTGAAATAAAAGAGTCTTATTCTCTTATTGCTAATAAAGAGAGTTAGACATTTTTAATTTCCATTTTTTCCTCATTTTTGAGCAAATTTCAGTTTTTAAGTAAATTTTAAATAAAAGTTTTAACATTTAAAAAGATTCAGATTGCAGACGAAGGAAATAAAAATATGATTGTAGAGAAAGTTTAACACTGAAAGAGCGAGTATTTATTTTGAGTATTTATTAAAAATAAAATAATACACTAACAGAAAAAAAATAGTTCTGGCAATTACAAATTGACAACTCAAAAATGTAAGTATTTTCAACTAGTTTTACAAAGTAATGAGAAATAAAATAGTAAAAATATAGTAAAAATATAGTATTCAATATTACTTTAGTTATTACTTTGTAAAACTAATTGCGGATACATAAATTTTAGAGTTGTCAATTTATAGTTACTAGAACTATTTCTTTTTTTCTCTCTAAATATACTTAATATATTCAAAATAAGTAATTAATCTATCTTCAGTATTAAATTTTTGTAAGAGTTCACAATGCTTCCTATAAAATATAGTTCGCTCAAGTTTTGTAAATACTGTAAGACATAATAAAAGACAAATGTGTGTTTGAAAAGGGAAAAAAATTTTCCTGTACCTTTCGCTCTTCTTCATGAAAATCGAATGATGTTCAATGTTGAGAGTTGGGAATCGCGGAGCGATACGCAAGAACGATTTCTTTCGTGAGAGAAGATAAGACGAGAACACGATGTATTTCTTTCCGCCAGAGAGAGAGAGAGACGTTGCGGGTTCACTCGTGCGCTCGCGGTGGGAAAGCGCACGAGCGTGTATGGCCGAAGGAGATACTGATAATAAAAAATCGTGGGATATAAAGTAATTCAAACAAATGCGCCGGCGCGCGCGGGACACATCAGTCCTGCGGCGATATATCCCGCAGGGGTTTATCCGCGACCGGTCATTCATAAATGTGGGAAAAAATGACACTCTAATGGCCGGCTATCCGTAACGGTTAGAAGGTAGAAGAGATTTGTTGGCGACGGATGTTGGGTGGTCCCACCATTTCAAGCTCGCCGTGAATTCACCGTGACTCCTTCGACTCCTTCCTCAAAGATATCTCTGCGGTCATTCGAATCGATCGTTAGACGTTCAGAGTTCGAAGGATGTATCTCGTTTTCGACATTAGTATCTTGACGTTAGTACCTTGGTTTATTCTCAGTGATTTACTCCAGACGGTTCCTTATGAAAATCAATCCCTGTAACATGATCGCTCGTGCGGCAGTACTCCGGAAAGAGTTAGCCACGACGGAACTCTCTGGGAACGAAGAGCTCCGCGGAACTTCATACCGATAGCCGGCGCATCCCATCAGCCTGAGATCCCAAGGGTGTAATCGCCGGTAACTAAACTTGTAAATCTCCCGTCCCATGCCATGCCCGGGCTTTCCCAACTGACCAGAACGCATTTGTCTATCTTACGCGACGGTAAGCGCTAGCGCTAGAAAGTTAGATGAACGCGAGTACGATTTGAATTTCAAGTGTACCCGATGGACAATACGGCAAATAAAGTATATTTCAGTAAGTATACTTCAAATTTATTCTATTCAGATTGAACTTTATTCTCATCTCAGTCTAAGATAGTACACGAAAAGAACGATTTTGCTAAAGTATTTAAAATTTTACATAGATACAAATCTAAAAATAACCATCAAATTAATTATATATATATAGGATTAATTATATATATATATATATAGGATATTAATTATATATATATAGGAATTATATAGGAAACTTAAGCATGATGAGCAATGCTGCAAGAAGTATTTTCTTTCCAGTAATCAACTTGAATGTCCTAACATAATTATTGATAGTCCAACAAAATTATTTTCAAATATTTATATTTAACTAAATTTTATATTTAGCTAAATTTTACTTCAGCAAAATCACTCTTTTCGCTATTTATTTCAATTCTTTATATACAATGGCAAAAGTTTCCAGCCAAGGATTTACACATTTCTTTTCAAAACAAAAATCAAAGGAATTTTTATTAGTATTATATATATAAGGATATGTTATTAAAAAATAATATAGAAATAAATGTTATTTACAACACAATAGATTAATAAAAAAATCCTCTAGTTTTCACTTTTAAAAGAAAACATAAAAAATCGACCTGGAGACTTTTGCACGCTACTGAATATATTAATTCTTACGTGCTCATACGTAATATTTTTTTCTTTATCTAGATTTATTTTCTAAGATAATGATATACATTGAAAAGAATTAAAAAACTGACAAAATAATATATTTTTGATAATTAAAATAGAGATTTCGATATGGTAAAAACTCGACTTGAACGTCATATTTTCCTTTGCATGTTTAACATAAAATATGAGAAGTTTCTTAAAGTAAAGCGCACTTCATCCTGCGTTATTCTTTCACAATCGTCTCGTGATTTATCGTCGTTCGTGTACGGTTGCGAGTATTCACGAGTCGCGTCCCGCTGCTGGAATTCGCCACGTTTAACGGCCGCAATCTCCACGCTCGTTTCAGTAGCTTCGTTCTTATCCTATAAACTTTGATGTACGGATCCCGTCGAGACGTAAAGGTAGTTTCGGGCACTGGAGAGATACGTCTCGCGCCCGCGCGACTGGTGGGGCCATCACAAACAAAAGCTGGGCAAACGAGAAGTTACGAGGACCCTTTACGCCTCCCCCGCCTGCCTCGGCATCCGGTTGTCTCGCGTATTATGACTGATGTCTTAGTTAACCGTTTCGCCCGCACCGCTCCGGGCCTTAATGTCCCGCGGAAGAAAGAGAGCTCCGCGAGATACGACCACTTGCCGGGCTCGCATTGCCGCAACCGCGTCAGAAATTGTGAAAAATGGTTATGGCGTGGCAGTTGCGGCGATATCACGGCCACGAGAAAGCGTATGGCGATTTGCAGCTGTGATTATTTGCGTTCGCGGATTTATTAGTTGGGCTTCGGGAAAAGAAAGGGAAGAGAGATTCGCATTGGACGATTTTAAAAGATTTATGTAACTCGTAGAAAAAAATTAGCCTTACTGTTATATCTTAAATTAAGAGCAAACGTTATAGTTTATAAATGCTGCTGATATGACGCGTAAAAATACGGCCTTGTCATTTCTGTTGCGAGAATAAGCGTCGACGAGCTGCCAAAAAATTCACCGTCGAATCGGGATAACGCCTCGTTGCCTCCGCTGCGAATTATTAAAAGAGCGTTTAATTTTTTCCTCTCTTTTTTTTTGCAAAGAGTCACGGCGCCGTCCGCTTTATTTTGCGCAACTTTCGGTGTTCCAGCATCCTCCCTTTGCCTTTCCACTGCCCTTCGAGTACGGACGGTTTTTCATTCCTGCCGTGCGCGCTCTAATCGCCGGCCCTTTCCGCGGTAATATTTAATTTTTAATCCGCTCGTATTCAAATGCACCCGACCCGCGTCCCCGCTACCCTCCTAATGGGAATACAATTTATGCCCGAGCCGCGGCTTATTTTACATTTTATGCTAAATACTCGCCAGCTACGCGCCCACAGTTCAGAGTTTCGCCGACAATTAATCGTATGGGCGCGCGTGTGAGAAAATGAACAATGTAATCCGGCCAGATGCATCTCTTGACGTGTACGTCACGTGAACTTTTCATGGAGAAAAACGTCATCTTTAATAATCTAAATTTCCTCTGTTTCTGCAAATATTTTACATATAGAATCTATCAACTACTAAAGGTTGAAAACCGTAATATAATAAGATACCAGTATCTTACTTAAAAAATGCGTACAATTAAAAAAGATGATTTTAAATTACATGAATTAGGTGTATAAACATTATTCTATCAATCATTAATAATGAATTAACTTAACTTCTGTGTCCGCCAAATAACACTTGCGTCTTAAGATTTTCAAAAAAATTACTTTCTACAAGAGTACACGTTTTAAGTCGCTTTTTTGTAAATAAAAAGGAGATACTTCTACAGAAAATATTTAGAATTAAGATAATTTTGATACTCAAAAAAGAAATTGTTTTATTTTAAATTAATTATTAAATTAATTTAATTATTTTAGCTGATGTGCTCGTTTCTACCAAAGTAGATTAATTTTAGTGTTCAACTCACATCTTTTTCTAGTTCTAAGAATTAGAAAATGATGAAGAGTAAATTAAACTGAGATTAAACTTAATCTACATACTTGATAGAAACAAACATAAGGTAAATATAAACTGCTGATGATGCGTCGAGTTAAACTATTTTTTAATAAATTATTATTATGGATTTATTATAATTTTGGATATAATCAAAATCGTCATAACTTAAAAAAACTTTTTTTTTTAATTGTGAAATGAAAATAAAACAAAAATAACATTTAATCAAATTGCTAAGAGTATTTTCTCTTTGTCGATTATATTTGATTAATCAATATTTTTTATTAAATTAAAATGATAGTTTTTTCTTTTTTCTGAAAAACTTATTTTTTGGAATTATACACTTTTAAAATAAGAGAGCGATATAATGTACATACTTTGCAAATTCTTAAAAATTAGAAAATATATCGAAATAACCTTTAAACTTGCTAGTTGTATGTGTAGGACCTAATTTTTTATATATTTTTTTATTTATATCATAAGATTTAAAATATGATTAATGTACAATGATTTTATAATTTACGTGGCTTGAAGACGTTATCGTTATGAAAACTTTCAATCAAAATGAATTGAAATTAGAAGGTTACAAGACTTACTTTCTCAATTCTATTTCAAAAATGTAGAAGTACGTATCTCCCTCGTGATTATCTGCTCGAGGAATTTAGCTAGCATAGCCTGAGGATGTGTACGAAACTCAGTTACGGTTTGGTCAGTCGAGTCGGGTCGAAAACTCCCGCGGGGCAGCTTTAAACTGTAATTTTTAATCAAGCACCGATTAAACACTAATAGGCAATCCTACGTGAAAATGACCAAGACCCTTCTGACTCACCGCTGAGTATCCCCGATGTCCTAACATAGCAATGCGTAACAGAGTTTAATTTTGTTGTACCGAGTTACAGTCTAATTCAACTATTATTATTAGAAATATATTTAAATATCACAATTTATTTTTAATTAATACTCACTTTTCGAAAACGAAAGCGTAAATCGAGAGCTCCATTTATGACATTACGCGCGATTACATCCTACGTTCATCGAGCTACCTATCTCGGCGAATGCTCCGCCTGAATCAGAAATGAATGGCGTCTGCTTGTCTACCTTCTCATTTCCGGCGTGCCGACCGACGGCAGAAAGGAAAGAACTCCCTTCCGGCTCTCTTGGCCGCTTATTTTTTGACTGGTTGCTCATGCATTATTTAAAGCTCGACAACGAGCGTTAAAGTCTCTAGGAAAGCTTTGCGCGCCGCCGTCGCGAACGAATCTCCCAACTTCTCTCTTAATTTCTTAAAAATTTCTCTTTAGCAAAACGACAGAGAAAAAAAGAAAGAGTGGAAGAGAATGAACTATTAACGTTGCGTCTTTAATATTGTTTCGATCGATTACAAATGTGGCGTTCATTATCGACTAGGTATTGGTGACCGCGCCTCATTGGTACATACATAAATTATGCTTTCGTATGTATCCGATGCAACATTCAAATGCACGACGAGCAAATTTAGATTTCCCGGCAACCTCCGGACATAACCGAGATCTCGATTTAGACCGACCTAACGAGGCGGTGATTTGAATAATTGAACGAATCCTAAACCTCATGTCCGGCTATTACGGACGTTGAATATTAAAGCAATCGTTCCCGTTCCGCTCGCCGGCGGCGATTCCGATTCCCGAGAAATAAAAGATTCTGAGTCCTTTATTTGCTCAGACTGCAGTTCTGAAACAAATGGAGTCTAGAAGCTATATCTACTTCTTACGTTCAATATAAGGTAGCCAATTCTTGATCAGCCAATTTCAATTTTATTATCAATTTGTATATTGAGATGCAGCTAAAAAAAATTGAGATTTTTTTTTGTTGATATACGTTGAATTACAAAAATATCTTGTAATATCAACCATTATTAATTAATTTTATATATAGATATACAGCTAAATAAGTAAAATACTTATTTATTAATAAAATCAATTAATAAAATCAAACAATAACCTATCTATTATTACAAGTTAATCATCGGTTAGCTAACCGGAAGTTTGAATGATGTTTAAACGTAATTCAGAGAATGTACTTTTATATGTTTAATACTTTTACGGATATTTTGTCACAAGATATTTTTAAAAAATCAATAGAAAAACGTTAATGTTCTATCAATCTTTTAACCTCGATTTATTTCTTATCATTTTCTAGTTCTAAGAAAAAGATAAAAAAATTTGTTAAATTTAGAAAAAGAGTAAATTGAGAAAATTAACTTAGGAGAAATGGACATAAGAAATGCAATTATATATATTTCATATATATTTGCGCTTCATTTTTTGTCCTCTGGTAAAATAAATTAAAAACTGCAAACTTTCATCCAACATATTAATGTCAATATTATTACATGCATAAGCCATTACTGAGAAAACTTTATATTAATGTGTTCGTTTTGTACCCTCATTGCAGATTAAACCTTGCCAGAAGGAACGATTTTTATAGCGTATTTAGCTAATGGAATCGATAATTATCAGACGACGCTATTGAATTATCCTGCCATTACTTGGGGAAGATAATTAAGCAACGCTTCGGTAAGCAGCGCGACAGTGAAAACATATTAGGTATTCTTAAGCTTCTCCGCGAATTTCCTTCTCTCACGGGACCGACGTAACTTCCGCTTCAATCATCGCATTAACCTTATTAAAGGTTCTCACGAGTCAGCGTCTAATTGAGATACGATGGTTAAAATACATGATCTATTTTATGTCATTCTATTTGAAAGGATTGACGTACTTTACAGGACGAGAAAGCCATTGTAGTGGCACCGAAACAGTATCATAGTTCAGAAATATTACGAAATAATGAAAGACATATAGCATTAAGAAAAAATTGTCAAAAGAATTGTCAATTGATTTTAAGTTCGTCTTTATTTCTTTCGAAGAATATATGTATTAAGTCAAACATATTTGATTTAATATTTGATTTAATTTATATTTGATTTAAAATATACATATATATTCTCCAACGAAAGAAATAAAGACAAACTAAATTGATTTAGTCATGAACAATTTCTTTTCCTCGATGAATCAAATCGTAATCAAGAAAAACTAAAAAGTTTTCAACAATAAGTCATATATCACCACTCATATCACACTAATAATCAGAATTAGAAGTCATAAAAAACTTTCATTCAGAATAAGTCATGTTAAATCATTAATTGCGCAATATTTCAGTCAATCAAAGGGATGACAATTCTTAAAGTAAGCAATTCTTAAAGCAAGCAATTTTTAAAGCAAGGCACAGTGATTGATTAGTCATAACGTAATCTAAGTTTTAAATCGTAGGAATAAAATTCAGCCATCTCCACGCAGTCATTGATTACTGATTTCTATATATATTACTAATGGTTTATTACAATATAAAAAGTCTACAAGAAAAGCAGATCCCCATCTCTAAAGGTTAAGGCAACTCTCAGACTTCTCTAATCTCGAAATAATCATCAAACTCATCATTTATAGCGAATAGTGGCGCGGGTATTCTTCGACGCCTAATGACATCCGAGCGGCAAATACAACGAAAGCGTGCGCATTTATTCGACTCGAGAGATAGAGGGCTATATAATATAAGGGTTATTAAGTGGCCGCGCATTCACTTAATCCCGCGGTGAATATCGCTGGGTATCTCCACGCCGATCAATCACCACTAGCCACGGAGGGGGTGGAAGTTGCATTATATAGAGGGTGTATCGTCGAAGCCGAGGCGAAAGGACCTCTGGACCCGAGTGCGGGTAGGGCAAGGCAACGTCCGGGTTTGGCTTGGTTCTCACTTCCCCATAAATACGTTCGCACGAGTAAGCGAACGAACGAGCGAGCGAGCGGGAGCGCGGTCGCCATATATCATTTCGTTATCATCGACTCTTTATATGCGGTCGCGCTCCATTTTCTGTCTGTTTGCCCCGTTAAACGCCAGCCGCCCGGTTTGATTCAGTGAAACCATTAGCCGGATTTCGACCGCCGCCGCCGCATTTTCCGTCCTCGCCTATCGCTCGGGCTATCTCGGCGTATCATCCGCGAATGACTGCCACCATTATCGGTACGTACCGGCGTGAAAGATAACGCCCGGATAGGCTAACAGCAAAAATATCCCCGAGCTGGATGTCCGTGCCGCTCCGAGATAAGCAAGATCGCGAATCGAGCTTTGCACCGTCGGGAGATGGACGCAAGCTAATGGTCTTTTAGCAGCTCTGTGGAACTAATGATCCCCCAACGGGCAGATGCGGCCTAATAGGATTCACTTGATAGAGACTATGGAAGATTCGTGCAGAGTAAACTTGGAGAGCAGTCTCTTGAGGAAGTATCATAATTCAAGCGAGTGTCGTCCAGGTTTCAGATTTTTCTTCGATTTCGCCTATTTTTTGTCTATTAACTCTTCTACGATTTCATACCATAAATAATCAAAAATAATGTTTTTAATAAGTTCATATTAAAAGTTACTTTGCAATAGATATAGAACATAAATAGTTGTTAAAATTATTTTTTATAACTTAAAGCGGCATTTGCTTCAAAATTTTCTTAAATAATGTTCGCAGGTCCAACAGAACTTTAAAATTTAAATTAACATATCTTCGCTTAAAGTTAAAACGTAATTGAACAATTTTTCTTTTCATTTTGAAGATAAAAATCTGAGGAATAAGATTATGTAGCTTAAAATTATGTATAGCAGCGAAAATATTTATTATAAACAATTTTTTACAATGTACTTAAGAAAATATTAAAATTAGAGATTAAAATTAGAGAATTAAAAACTTATTGAAAAATCACTTAAAATAAAGCGTCCTAATTTAAAGATTAAATGTATTCAACACGTAGGCATTGAACACGTTGCCGCTTGCAGACAGATCTTTACCATTCTCCCCGTTTTTTTGCAACACACTAAATCTCCGAGTGCATATGCGAGCGAATCGCGCTGGTGAACCGACGCCATCTTGCTGGGATAGCATGGAGTGGTGCCTGGTGAGGCGGAAACAACTGATAGTGACGTCACCGATCGACGCTTACGGTCGTTCGAGGACGGTAAGCGCCGATATTATCCATTGTACTACGAATACTCGCGATAAGCTGCACGATAATAGAATTTACGCGACGAATTCGCAGCCCCGTTCCCACTGACGGTAGGATATTGGAGTTACAACCGTAACGCTTGTCGAAGCCATTAGCGCGTCTCCAAAGGAGACGCGATCGATCATAGATCGAGAGGGAGCTTCAAGATACGTCAGGTTACATCACAAATACTCGTTACATTTACGACATCTCATCAATCGCCACTATTATTACCATGACTATCCAAGTCCTTTCTCTTTCATTGTTAAGTTAAAGAAAAACCGGGAAATTCACAGGAAGTTGTCGTAATTTTATGTTCATTCATTCAAAAAAAAAATATAAAAGAACATTTTCGCAATCAGTTTTCTATCAATTGCTAACCCTTCTGATAGTTCGCTGTATAAAACAAAAAAAAAGCGATAAAACACCAAACTAATATCAAAGAGGCGATTATTTTTTTCACAACATTCAAAAGAATTCATGCTCCAGCAGACCCACGACAAAGTCGTCGCCGGAGACTTCCGGACTGGTCCGGAAACGCGTGAAGAAACCGGAAGAGGCTGAATAAGATCCGCCTTGACGCATTTTCGGTACACAGTTTCGCGCGACGGCAGAGATTGCGTCGGGGTCGTTGCAAATAGGGGTGTCAACGGCATCGGGGCTGTATTGTGGAACGTCAATGCCACGGAAACTAACTCCATCCCAACCCCTTGGTCTCTCTAACATTTCCATGCCCCGCTGTAACCGCCAGAACCGTCCCTTCTACCATCCATTCCTCCTCGAAGATAGCCGAGAAACCAGATCCGCGTCTCGTTGACTGCAAAAGCGTCTTATGTCCACTCGATTATAATTCGATCGTATCTTCCTCGTTATATCATCGCGTAAGATAAATTATCGCATTTGATCAACAAATTCTGAGAATACAATAGATATTATCGTTTTATTTTGCAAACATAATCATTTTTAATTCCTAACTGTATTCTGAATTTCTATATATTAATTTATTTTAATATCATAATTATTGTACAATATGTTTAGTTGCATTAATTCGCTTCCAAAGTTTCGTTTTTATCTTCACATTTTATAGACTCTCAGAATCTAAGGTAGTATGATTATGGCTTAAAACGAGTAGCTAATCTTGAGCAAGCGAAATAAAAAAAAAAGTAAAAGGATATAGGATAGAATCAAGTATATTGTCATAATTAGCGACGCTTCCTTCCCGGAATTGTCTCGACAAATATTTTTTTGCAACACTCGCAATGAGACTGAACACTGTCACACGTGCACTATCTATACCGATCTACACATAATATGGGAGCGCAAATTAAAGTCTGTAATAGCTTACAATTATGGATACAATTATAGGTATTTAATTATATACACATATATAATCTTTAAAACTATGTCATGAGTTTTCAAAATCCAAACACTACGACCCAATGCTTATAATTTTTTACTCGTATCACTTTTCTATCAACGCGATAATGTAATGCAAATAAAGAGGATGTCATTTCAAAGTAATTAGACATGTTTTTCATTCCTTTATTCAAAAGTTTTGATCGTCGTTTAAAATGTTTATCACAATATAGTCTATCTGTCCAGTTTTGATGATTGATAAAGATGATACGTGATCACATCGCGTCGCAGAGAATCATGATTAACCCTCGCAGATCTCAAATGAGGGCGACATCGCGATTCGCGGGCACGTCAACGGTAAAATTCGACGCGCCGTCTTGTCAAGGACCAGTAAGTTCGAAAGTTCTCGATAGCCGATAACCGATAACCGATAACCGGCTGTCAGAGCGAACCACTTGTCGTGACACCTGTGCCGCTCCTGGTTATTCAAAGCCGACGGCGCACCGTCAAAAACGATGACGGCGCCTTTGTCCGCCCGGGTCCAGTGACAAAGCGAGCGCGTAGCCGACGACAACTATTATTTTCCCTAACTGGACTCGTTAGATTTCCCATTGTACCGCATGCGGCCGCGGTAGGCGTGGTCATTGATCTTGCTGTTCAGAGCTGACGTACTGTCGTTTTAACTCGCGGGGATAGTAGTGTCACGATGCTGGTTAACTTTGGCCCGGAAGCGCATTGCAGATATGTGAAACATCATAAAAAACCTAACAATAAATCAATTTTATTGTGGCATCAAAACTCTCACGATTAGAGTAAGAAACAGGAAGAGATAATAAAAAAAAGGCTATAGAATAAAACAGATTTGACAATCATTTCACGAATGAAGATTAATTTTAAATTTAAATAAAAATTAAAAAATTTAGTTGATTACTTTTGTAATTCAACGTAATACCATATAAATGTCAGATTTTCGTATAAAAATACGTCGACTCGGAAAAGGTAAGCTGTTCTTAATGAATGACTGGCGCTAATCCAAAAAGCGTTACAGGGCGTGCTGATTTTCCCAAGCACGTCGCGGAAGGTCCCCGAAAGTAAACGGGGGATAAAACGATTATATGAGAAATCTCGCTTACCCCGGTGATGGCGGGGTATTCAAAGGGTGCAATTCCAAGCTGCGAGGACGGCGGGAGAAGAAGATGGAGGGGGATCGAAGGTCTTAACGAAGGGTTAAGGCTACCGTTCTGTGTTACGATTCGAGTCCTTATTAATAAGGTCGGATTAACATAACTGCTCGGATCCGTCGACTGAACTTCGCATAATTAAGCCGCGAGATTTCGATTACCATCTTGACCGGGCAAAAGCGTCTAAAGCGTATCGGGAGACCGCGTGATTCAGGAAGATAAGCTGCTAATCCTTTCTATCTCCCTCCCCTCCCCTTCTCTCTCTCTCTTTCTTGTTCAGTTTTGAGTGCGAAATTTGGCAAAGTTATAGATATAGGACCGATAGCGATGAAAGTTCGTGCCATGTTTCCTAATATCTGAGAGCTCATTTTCCCGAGAGGAAACCTTCGCTGACGCTACTCGGCTTATCTTTAAAGTTTCTATTAGTATTTTTGTTTTTGAAATATGATATACACATACAGATACCAGTAGAAAATATTAAATCCAGCTTTCAGTATTGATAGCTCATAAATTTGACGCACGCCGCACAGTGCGGGATATCAATTAAAAATCTCTGTCAAACGCGTAGTACTTGAAAAATACGCTCTGATAGGAGATTAAATGGATGTTATGAAAATATTTCCCATATAACGCGCCGAGAGAGATGTAACATATCGAAAAATACTCACCGTTGTCGGCCTTTCAAATATTTACGTAATTTTTAAAAATTTTGTTTCACTTTCATATAAAGGAAATTAAATATATCTGTAGACCTCAGCAAATATTTTCAAATCACGAGGAGATCTCTATACAGCTTGAATCTCTAAAATTCAATAATCCAATCGAGCGAAAAATTAAAATATCTATACCAATGAGAACATTACGAAAGAAGTTTACGAGTTGTAATTATCTTCCTATCGCAACTGCAGGAGGATTGGCGTTCTTGCTAACATTGACGATAGCTTTGCACGATAAAGCTAACGACGCAGCCAACAAAGCTGGGAACGGTGTTGCCTTAATATAGACGGCTTATCGTTCGGAAGAGCTAATGTAAACTTGTTCGTCACGATTCTACGACGCAAACTGTTCGATAAACACCGTAGGGCAGTGCCGGGAAATCCGGCCGTAAACTGGAAAAAAAGTCTTGCCGCATTAATTGGAATTCTGGTAGGTTCAATAGAAAAGCACAAATCAGATGCTCGTAGCTAAATCTATCAAATATTCAGTCGAGATAACCAGAAATTCAATTACGATAATCAGAATTTTGTATATAATCAGAATTCATTTTGTTTGTACTTCTTGTTGCTACAAGAATTTCTGATATCTCAAGCGTGATGAACTATGCTGCAAATAATTTTGACATTTTAATAATCAGTTTGAGCGTCCTACATAATTACATATTTTGACAGTCAAATAAAATTATTTTAAGATCTGTATCTAGCTAAATTTTTTATAGATATTTCAGTAAATCCTTTCAATATCCAAAACTATCAAAATTTAATCTAATTAATTTAACTAGAAAAATACAATTTTTACATTGTCATCAGATCTAATCACAAGTTAATCAAAAAATAAAAAAATGCCTAACTTGCAAAAGTAATAATAACAGTTCAATGTATCAGAACATGTTTTCTCTCTTTCTCACCTGAGACAAACTGTATTTAGTTCTCGTGTTGACAATCGTGATGACTGGTTTAATCATTAATTAACTTAACTGGAGACTGATGAAAGAGACTCTAAATCACATTTGTAATCATAAATTACCAATGTTGTTTATCGTGCAACGTCATTTGAAACGGTTGTTTAACCCTTTTTGTGCCGATCAAACCGGCTCGCAACGCAGGCTGATAACGCCATGACAGTGAATGCTGTCACTGTCACGTGCGTCATGGCAAAGAAAGGGATGT
>Ga0157364_1000367_pt1:25000-28808 | contig 28808 bp, 9 predicted proteins | sample AttsexASBM2_FD_111476 | JGI IMG/M metagenome (GOLD analysis project Ga0157364, IMG submission 111476) | Fungus gardens microbial communities from leaf cutter ant in Ribeirão Preto, State of São Paulo, Brazil - Atta sexdens ASBM2 | ecosystem: Host-associated > Fungi > Mycelium >... | reverse complement strand
GCTTATAATTTAATTTCTTTCAGTATTATATTATTCTTGACGATTTGCAGGCTGTATGCATATCTCTCTCTCTCTCTCTCTCTCCCCTCCCTCCCCCTCCCTCCCCCCCTTCCTCCCGCCTTCCTTCCCTCCATCCCTCCTCCTCCCTCCTCTTCCTCTTCCTCTCTTTCTGAAAAATAAATGACATTTTTCGCTTAATAATTTCCATATTATTAAGTTTGATCGGTTGAAAATTATGCTTATTTATTTTATTATTAAATGCATTAATATATGCCGAATTAATTAAAATTTAATTAAAGAAATGTACATAAACGCACGTGCTTTCTGTGTACCTTGAACTTGTATCTTTTACACATTTTCGATCGTATATTGCATATATGCATCGTTAAATCATAATGCTTCTAAATCATAGTGCTCGAAAAATCATGCGTGCAAAACCCGCGTTAAAATAATTTATCGTTATCGCCTGTCAACCATCCATCCCGAAAGCAATCGCGAGGCAATGGAAGCAAAACCATAACATTGGAATTCGCGGTAACGGTAAGTTCGACGCATATTAACGTCGAGGTTTTCGGGTTGCGCGTCCCCAATGCGGGAAATTTCAACGCTCTGCCTTTTCCCCTACCGGAGGGGTTGGTCTTTAGGAGTGTGGGCGGCTTGGCTGTTCGTCGATATTTTCACAGAGCTCCGACCTCGTATATAAACCGGGCGAGGTCAGGAGTGTGTCGGTTCGGCACACTGTTCCCCATTGCGCACGTATATACGCGTCGTGCAAATGCCGTTTACATATGTGCCCGACGTTGGCACCACTTAGCGTATTTACTCAACGAAGTTTACATCTTTCGCGGTGTCTGGCTAGTGTAGTAGCTATTGCATGGGAACAAAAGCAGTTTAGCGCTTCCCAACTTATCCATCGGGACGAATGGGGCGACTCGTGGACGCGCCGGTGCGAGGAACGGGAGAGGAAACACTGCATCCGCGCGAAAACTGCAAGAAGACGTCGGCAATGATGAATGTCGAACGTTAAGTGAAGCCAAAGCGAGCGTAACGTGTGGCAAATGGTTTCTCATATTGTTTGTAAGGTGAGCTAGCCGAATGCATGCCTTTACTTACAGAAAGCACAAAAAGTTTGCGATCGTTTTCCACCCCTTTCTCTGCTAATAACTTTAAATTATTATAGTATATTTTTTAATTCAAAAGATAATCTTAGCTTAAAACGCAATTAAAATTTTTTTAAGTTTCATTTTTATTGATAAATTGTATGGAGTTCTAGTAATTATGCTATGCGGAAATACACTGCAGCAGAAGTCAGAAAAAAATAGAAGTGGGGATAATTTGCAACCACTCTATTATATGCCTTTATACAAAATTATATTAATATTGTATTATGATTTTAGTATGCTTAGTTTACTGTTAATATTAAGTCCATCCCTGAGACAAAAATACAAGAGTTATTCTTTTCTTTTTTATTTTTTTCTATTTTCATAATCGTTTCTTTTTCATGAGCACTTTTGTGCTGATTGTTGAACGTGCGGTTATCTATGTTAGTTGCTTTTTGTTTCGTCTTATGGAATTCAATAGTTTTCTAGCTTTATTCGTGAATATCTTTCTTTTTGTCAAGTATATACTAACTGCTATCTCGTTCGATATTGACACAATAATTGTTAACACACGCGCGTTGAAAGATACTTCGTGACGCACGTCAGAATATATTTCCAGCCTGAATACGATGGCACAAAAAACGTGTCTTCGCAAATCTTATTTAGAATTTTACAATATTCTTCGATGTTATTTGAAATCTCATTCAAATAAAAACAAATCTTTATTTACAGTTTTTCCACTAATATTGAAAATAATCGTGAAGTTAATTTATTGAAATTTAATTGTAAAGTTAAGTTGCAAAATATTTGCTTTTATAAATATAAAACATCATTTTAACTTAAATAAATGATCAAAGATTAAATGTACACGATGTATGCTGTGAGCGTTTTGTTTTTTATTTGTGTGGTTTTCTGTATGAAATTGTAATTCGCGAAATTGTTAGCAAAGAAACGCACCACGAATTCTTGTGTTAATGATGGAAATATAAATAATTCCACTTTTTAAATGAAATTTTTATTACTTTATTATTTTGTAGAATATTGTATTTTCACTTCAGTAATTTCGCCTCTTTGTCTTTTTTTTAATATCCATGAGCTGCATTGCGTGGAATTTTGTTGTTTTTCTCCTGATAATCCGATAGCGTTAGCGCTAATCAGACAGGCGTTTGTATCACGAAATACGATTAAAAGCTCTCTCTCCCCTTTTGATATCACATTGCATCAAGTATGTATCGGAATTTAATCTATCAACATTGAATGAAGATAATTTCAGTATTGTGCGTTTCCTGAAACATTCGATTGTGTGCATGCTTTCAGTTAAGTACCGAAAATGCAAAATACAATGTGTATGTGCAATATTTGTAGAATATATGTATTAGATTTATTATATTTATAAAATATATTTCCTTTCGCAAAGCATTTTATATTATTAAAAAAATGTTAGAAGACAAATTTGACTAATTTTAATATTTTAAGGATTACTAAATTCTTTTGCAAATTCTATAAAGTTTAAAAGGAAAAAATATCCTAATTTCTTTTAAACCGAATAATAATAAGGTATATTTTTGGATATTGTTTTTAACTAATAATTATTTAATTAATATTTGTTTAAAATATTTCTATTAGAAATATATAGTATGATACATTTTTTAAATAAAGAAATAATGAAAAATATTTTTTTCATTAAAAGTACTTTGAGGAAAAATAAAATATAATAAAAACTAGTATTTCTATTTTAAGTTAAAAATTATTTTATTAAATATTTAAAATATCACAGAAGTATTTAATACTTTTTTGGCAGACATTATTTTTGAAGCGACATTCCTGCAATTATTGATTGAAAAGTGATATAAATTCTTGTTTCCTTTTATTGTTACAACATCCGATAGTAATTGATAGTTATTTGATACGACTTTACGAAACAAAATCTAGTGGTATTATGTCTAGTGACCTATATAAATGTTTATAAAATTGATCACGTCCTGACTATTTGTTTTCAAGTTTCGTATTTATTGTTTTACGTATAAATATATTGTAAATCTCGTCGAAAAGAAACATCAGCAATATATTTAGAAGGGAAATTATTTTTATTGCTATTTTAAATGGCCGAAAAAAATCTCTTCGATATATGTTCCTATTCTGTATATTTTCATTTAATCATTTAATACGAACAACAAAAAGTTCTTATTCTGATTATTTTTAGTGTGATATTAGAAATGAAGTGACGTTAGAATAATTAATTTTTTTTAGCTTTCCCATAAAATTAAACGTAACAAACATTTTCAAAACGTTTCAAAGAAAGAAAAATAATTCATGAAATGTGAAGAACGGAACACATATTTTTAAGATGTAGAGTGAATTAGTAATACTTGCTCATACTTACTTTAGCAATACTTACTTATTGGCTTTGCAACAAGTAGCCTCAGGGAAAACTAAACTAACTCGTAAATTGACTTTCGCGTTGCGATAGCTTAACCACTAGTGCGCGAATAATTAAATTGCTTTGTGAGAAAACAGAAATGCGGAAAAATTTTTCAGCGAAATCCTGATTCTATCATTAAACATAGTTACTACGTAACGCAACAAAACAATAATAAAGAAAATCAATTTTTTTCGTTTATACATGTTTATTGTGGCTGACGTTTTTGCGTTGTACAATAATGTTTCAATTAAGTCTTCTCTCCCTTTCTCTTGTTTTAATTGTTTAA
>Ga0157364_1000367_pt1:0-22500 | contig 28808 bp, 9 predicted proteins | sample AttsexASBM2_FD_111476 | JGI IMG/M metagenome (GOLD analysis project Ga0157364, IMG submission 111476) | Fungus gardens microbial communities from leaf cutter ant in Ribeirão Preto, State of São Paulo, Brazil - Atta sexdens ASBM2 | ecosystem: Host-associated > Fungi > Mycelium >... | reverse complement strand
TTATGCTAAAATATTTACAATGTACAAAAAAAAAATTCAAAAGTAAATTTATTACAGTAGTTGTGTAGTATAGATTTTAAATAATATTAATATTTTTAATATTTAAAAATATTAATTTAATATTTCAATAGTATTAATTTTTAATATTTAAAAAAGTTTATGACGTTTATTAATATAAGTATATTTATGCTATAATATTGAAAATAATATGTGAGAAGAGTTCAAAAAATAAATTATATTTTTTAGTAAATATAGTAAAGAGTAAGGTTTAAAAAATGAAAAGTAAGATTACAGCGAAAGAAACGTGTTCGAGATATATGTTAAACTTTTGAAGAATTTATGTGCGAATGAAGATTATGATTTTTATTTAATTATAATTTAATTGATAAAATGTAGTTAATTGCTGAGAAAATTTAATGGAATCACTCGAGAACTGTGACGTCAGTGTAGCTGTGCTCAGATGCTGCAAAATGGTCCGTAGCACCCGTGCACTTTGTGCACTGCAAGTTGTTGAGTTAGAAATGCACTCAGGAACGGTCGATATATGTCTCAAAGTAGTAGAAGTGTTTGCTTAGTGTTTGAAACTAACTCCACTGCATATTCCGGATTTAATGGCGGAAGATATATCTATCGCTAACATATGAACTCCATGTTTAGAGTATTTAACTCTTTTCTTATCTTGATTTTATTTTAACAGTATTAATCCGATGTTACTTTTAAAATTAAGATAAGAAAATAAATATCTTCAAAATTTTTCAAATTTTACCTCTCAAATTAATTTTAATATTTTTAATATTCTGTTATCAAATATTGAATATCATTCAAAATGACTCCCCAGCGACCGAGATTCAAAATAGTCGAGGACGATGACGCCAAAGCATCGACTGCGTCTTTTCAATGCACGGATAGAAGGGGACGAGTAATTTTAACAGGCATACAAAGTATCTATAGTTGAATAATCAGAGAACTGTAATAGTTACGGGATGTATCTATAGCTGGAGGAAGATTGGATGGAATTAGATTAGATCAGAGCTTATTACGCTTCAGCTTAAGAGTGAATTAGATTGAGAATGGCTTGTACAAGTAAGATACCCTACTTTTGGTTAAGATAAATCTTTCTTCATTGTTTTTCTTATAATACATCACGTTGATGATAATGGAGACTGCCATCTTGAAGACAATGGCGATGAGCCGCAATGTATTGTAGAAGTATCTTGTCTCTCGGGACACTGAGAAGTTGAACGAACTTTAAGACACCAGTATAGCTCTTCACCTTTGGCATCTTCGCAAGATCTGATACGTATTAAAAGTAGAATGTTCCTTCTATAACTATCTCAAGTGAGTGTACTCTTCTCTAAAAATTAAAGTGATCAATCTTCAGTTTTTATACATTCAAATAAATATTATTCTGAATTGCCTTACAACATGTCACAAAAAATTTTTGTTATGTAAAAATTCTACTTTAAGCGTATTTATTAATATATTTTGTTCTATTCATTTTTATTATAATTTTATTTATACTTTATTTATACATTTTCAAAGTTTTACGCGAAGATTTAAACATTTTAATTATTTAATGAGTTCATTTATGTAAGTTAAAAAGGAAATTATATTAAAATAATAGACACTCTGTCATTGTCTAATCTAATATATATGATCGTATAATACAATCGTATTTATGCGTTTTCTGAAGGAAATAGATCACTGCACTCTTCATTTTAATTTTAACAACGAAATCGTTGAAGCTTTGTTTCTCGCAGGATAGTAAAGGGAAGAGAGTCAAGTTGTTAGTTTGATGTCAACGCATCCGAATGGAAACGGTAGATTGTAACCCCTCTAATTAACGAGGACATATCGCAGCGAGCGAGCAAAAGCTGATAGTCTACGTGGAAAACTTTGCACTTCATTAGCTTTCCACCGAGATACGCCTCAGGTGCGGCAGACTCATGCTCCAACAATGTGATATCCGTGCAACGAAGTGTGCGTGTGTGCATGTATGTGTGGAGATACTCTCTCTCGAATCTCGATATACGAAGACAGCCGTGATGATATATAAGGGGCGAGTTCTAGGAAAGCCAAAGAGAAGGACTCCCTGGAGTGCATGGAAAAGCTCGTTATAAGCTCTTCGGTCTTAGTTGCCGCTACGAAATTAATTAAAGCAAGTGCTCGCTCAGGCAGGCGCGAGATATCAAGAAATGTCCTTTTGTTGGTTGCATAGAGAATTCGCGTGCGGGGCATCATTCGCGAAAGATAATGAGCGACGGGTAGATGTATTCTTACGAATGCCGAAGTGCACTTAAGACTAGGAAAGTGGTAGAGAGAGAGAGAGAGAGAGAGAGTGGAAAGATTATTAAGATAAAGATTAAATTTTCTCTACACTATAACTTGGCCAAGTTGTTCGGTGTTCGTTTATATCTTGCTTGTCGTCATTGTGCCGTATATAATACACGATATAATACAACGCTATAACATATGCGGCTTGCGTGTTTCTCGTGAAGCACATCATGTTAGACTATATAGGACTGTGTTGTATAGGATTTATTCAAATTTTATTAATTTATATACTCCGCGTTACATCTATGCACGATAATTATAATACTAGAATAGTTCATTCTAGCTCTCGTAAAGTATTTTTTACAAAATTCATTACGAAAATGTAATGAATTTATTACGAAAATAAATAATATTAATTTTAGAAAAAAAATTTTCAATAGGGGCATTTTTATCGCGCACAGAAAAACCGATTTTGTTAAAATATCTAAAAATTTAGTTAGATATACATCTGAAATTAATTTTGCTGAACCTTTAAAATAATTATGTAGAAAATTCAAGCAATGATAAGCTGCAAAAAATTATATAACATTCTAATAACCAGCTTGAGCTACATAATTATTTTGATAATTCCATAAAATTATTTTCAGATCCGCATTTAGATTTTTAGATTTTTAGATTTTAGAGATTACTTCAGTAAAAGTGTTCTTTCTGTGCATCAACCGTTATTTGAAAATGGTTTATTCCTCCTTGTGAGAAAAAAAATGGAAGATGACAAAGATTATGTTCCACACAGAAAAAAACACATCTGCGGAGCGAGATTGTTCGCGGATAGGTTTGATGTATAACTCAGATAATTTTCATCGATTTATACACGACTAGCTGTTCAGCAAATTACGAACCATTCGTTTTCAGGGGAGTTGAGAAAAAGCTGGATTTGCCGGCGGGTTCATGTCGGCGCTTCTTTCCTTTTTTCACAGCAACTCCAGTAATTGCACCTTCTGTCTAGCGGCGTCATTTGACATGGGTGGTTACTCTTGTTATTACGGTCACGCCCGAAGTCATAGATTTACGACAGGTGCAATAGAATAACTCTCTGCACATCTCGGTCAAAGATATTATAAGAAAGAAAAGAATAGAAAAGACATGACGTTTTTAAAATTATCTTTGTATTTTTCGAATCTGGCATTTTTATATTAATCATTTAAGCATGTTATTTTAATATTAATTTGCGAATGAAAAAAGAATCCGATAATGATTCATAGATTGAATAGAAAAGAGAAAGTTATTAACTTTATATTCATTAATTTTTTTCCTCAAAGACTGAAATTTTAAAAACAATATATTTTAATAATATATATTATTTAACAATATGTATTAATTACTTACACATATCTTTGTTTATATAATTTCAAATAAATTTGATATCTCATGAAAAAAATCTATGATATAGGAATAAATCAATCATGGGGACAGATTAATCATGGAAAAATATCGACCAAAAACAATAAATACAGATAGATTTTCAACAAAAATTCTCACTGAGATGATAAGAATATAATTTTAGGCAGTTTTCCATGAAACTTGGACTCGCAAAGGACTGACAAATGTGAATATGATCTCAACGTAAAACTTCTCGTAATTCTTTTAGTAAATGGCATATCGTGAAATAAATTAAAAAAAATTCAGATAATAATTTTCCTTTATGAGCTTTTCAGTTGCTTCAGTGCCAATTTAGATATCGTGTGTAATTTAGCGTGTTATTGCTACAAGCGTTCACGCCCAGCGGTGGCGGATGTCGGAATTCATTACGCTGGAAAATGGTTTGCGAAGCGGCCGCGAAAAAGAATGGCATAGAGTTATCGATACGAAAGTACCGATAGATATATTGTAACAGCTGCAGCAACCGCAGCCGTATCATAAAACGCCGATGATGGAGGAGGAATAACGATACCTCCAGCGGGCACATATTTCTCGCGTTACTAACGTATCGATCGTCGCAAAATAATCTTCGCAGCCGCGCCTTTTTCCCCGGAAAATCCGAGTCGAGCGAAAAATCACTTTTCGTACCGAGATGTTCGATGCCGACTACCTTGTTGCACGTGACCCCGAAGGATTTGCACGTGAATCGCATCGGTGCTCTTGGATTAAGGTATTTAAACGAGTACGGATCGCTGCCGTCTTTTCGCCCGCATTTCGTTGCAATTTTCCGACACAGAGGAAGAGAGAAAAAAGAGAGAAAGAGGTAAGAAGGAAAGCCGAGGGGATTTCAGACCGCCGTTGCGCCCAGCGATCTGAATATTTAGATCGCTCTGGGGCACCGGGCGAATGACCTTCGCAATAGCGAGGGAGGATCGTTTTCCGCCTCCGTGCAATGGAAGTGGACGGTAAAAGTTACGATCTTATTTCGAGCTCATCGCAATTTGCCCGACGCCTTCGTTTCGTTTCTACGGTTCGGCTCTTCAGCTTCGACCCAACGAATCGAACGAAAGAGATAGAACTTTTTTTTACGAGTGAGGAATATTTTAATTGCATTTTTTTGCGCTGACGTCACGTTTACATTAAGATTAAATCCAACTCATTTTTAACATCTCTATAAGATATCCAAATTTAATAAAAAATCATTAAGTTATATGCAAAGAGACTTGAAAAACGCAATAAACGCAATTCAAATATATTTGACTTTTTGTTATATAAAGTTTGTTATGTAAATCAAATTTTACTTCTCGTTATACAATTTTACTTTTACAAATATAATATATTTTACTTTTCGTTATACAATTTTTCTGTTTTTTTTTTAACATACAGGATATTTTTCATAAAAGCATTAGATATATTTTTCATTTTCAGGTTAACAATTTAAAATCGATTTTTTTCTTCAATAAAAATATTGAAAAATAATTTTCTTTTACAAGAGAATTTTTTTTAATTAAAAACAAGGGATGCTCGATAAACAAAGCTCTAAGAAAAAAAATGAATGCTAATTACAAAATCATATTTTGTAACCAATTTTATGCATACCTATTTTTAAAAAAATTTTAATTTTAAATTGTTTAATAAAAATATACAATGTTAAATAGCAATTTTTTTTGATACTTTTTCTAAAATAACGTCAAATTACAATAAGTATGACCTTGATATTAATAAAATAACTTTAATAAATTTAGCAAAATATATTTATTATACATATCAAATTAATAAAAAAATTCACATACGTTCAAAGTTATAAATTAATGAAGTTAGAAGGCTAGAGAAAAGATAGCAGATACACATTTATCCATCAATCGAATTTCAATTCTTTTATTAGTATCGTGCATATATATATATATATATATATACGAATATATATAGAAACGTGGCAATTTGTAACGATTTTAATTTTCGATACATATTTCAAAAGTATAGATATTCATCCCGATTTATTTTCACCATTTATATTTGTACCTCGTGCAGTTCGTAAGTACTCCAAGCAAAATGAGGTCACGCAAACCTAATTACCTCACACATTTTTCCATATCTGCACTTTTTTCCATATATTTTATTGAGTAATTATTCATTATGAGCAATAAAAAACTCGACTTTATCTTAAACTTCGTCTTGACGAGACTTTTGCATTTTCAGCTTACGGCTCAATCAGAAGCTGACTTCATGATATCACCTTACTTATCTGACTCGTAAAACTATAATCTCCGGATATGCATAGTTATAAGTAAGATCGAAACGTTCCTTTTGCTCTCCGAATTACTGATGTGCGAAAAACTCGCGTGTCGCATGAACAAATTAATATAAACTCACAGTTCGCAGTAAATTATCACATATTTGTCACAATGAAGTTCGTGTTTTCGTTGAAATGAATTTTTTTCAAGACGTGAAATTAATATACAATAATCCTAAAGAAATTCTGCTGCGAGACATTTACGACGCGATGTTTCACGCATTGTTTTGCGACATTCTGCTATATTACTTCTGGCGAATCCTATTCAGAGAGGCATCGGAATTGTTTTTGCAGAATTTAATAAAATCCCCATGAAAGCTCGATACGTCGGTAGGATTTATGAGCGGCGGAACGCGTATTCTGCGTACCGTTTCGAACAATAATGGAAAAGCCAAAACGTAATTCTACTCTCGAGAGGGTGACTGCATGTTGTTATTTCTTAAAATATATGCATCTCTATGCAGACGCGCGCGCATGGTTATGTAAATTTAGAATAAATCGAGAATCCCCAGTGCTCGGAGAGGCTTGAGAGCTCACTCTTTAACGGTCGTTCGAACGGATCGTACTTTCGATAAGTAAGCTAGATAAAGTTCCGTAGCCTCTTATCTTTTAAACAGGCAATGTAATTTAATCACACCGGCGCAGTATAGTCGCGTGACTCCGCATCGCGAATTTGTCTTCCCGGTGCCGCTGCGTCGTTACTGATGTTATACACCCGCGTTATATGCGAGACGCGTTATTTTTTCTCGTTGCCCGAGATTGCGCGAAATAAATCGCGCCTGTTCGTACGCGCGCCGCGAGCATAACTTTTGCGCGTAGTAACGAGCGACGTAAATGATTTGTGGGTGGGCACGAAAGCGGAATAAAACGGGCGCCGCTGATAGTACGGTGTGTGAAACGCGCGGATATTTTTTTTAATAATGGAATTAGACGAATATTTCTCTGAATTCGGAAAGCCGGTACTCGTACTGCTACCGGATAACGATATGAGAATTTATCTAATAAAGCGAACTACTTTTTGCCTGAAAAACAAATAAATATATCTCCACACATGTTCTGTATAAAAAATAATATTTCATTCAAATAAAATTTTATACGGATTTAAAATAGCATTCATGCACGGAAAGAACGATTTTGATAAAGTATTTAATAATTTAACTAGATAAAGATCTGAAAATAATTTTCTTGGATCATTAAAATAATAAATGTATAGAATCACAAGCATGATGAGCAGTGCTAAGTTTTGCAGTAAAAGTTTTGACATTCTAATAATTAGTTTGCATCCTATTTTATTAATTACTTCTAATAATTTATAAATATTTCAAAATAATAATAATCTTATAATAATCTTATTTGTATAATTATTTTGATGGTTCAACAAAAATTATTTTCGCATTTGTATTTAGTTAAATTTTTAGATATTTCAGTAAAATCATCCTTTCCTGTGTAAATATTCACAAAGTGAAGTATAATTTAGCAAAGCACTTCTTACCTTTAAATATATCTTTTATTAAAAATTGAATTCTTAGTGCTTACATAACATAATTATTAATCTTTTTATATTTCTTATATAATGTACATTTTTATATTAACAAATTAAAACAAATTCTTTTATGTTATGTGGGTAGAAAATAAATTTATCTCAAGATAAAATTCCATTATTTAAAATAATTAATTTAAAGTTCAATGCAACATTTCTTTTCCAATTACCATCGGGGATGTAATTTTCGATTTCAGCATGTCGTATACCATATTGTACATTTGCGCACATTATATTAAATTTGTCAGTTTTGTGCCCGACACTATTTCGGGACGCAACTGTCGTATCTCCCAGTTATCCCAGCGTAACATGTAAATGTAATGTATTTAATTTAAAGTTGCGTCACACCGCTCGGCCGCTGTGCACCGACCAACGGTAGGAAGAGCGCGTTTAGAATTCTCTAATCAAATAATATCACGGAAGTTGCAGTAGCCGAATAGAAATTCGAAAATGTAAATGTAATTGTTATTACGTTTATTATTATTTCGTTATTATTATGTTCTTAGTTTGTTCGACAATCCTTCGTCGTGGTCGACATTTACCCAAATATCTCGAGTCGCAACGAACGCAAATTGTATATTTTGCGTTTTCCGAACTTGAAGTACCGTCGGTTTTACGTTGTTACGTTTTTTATTTTTACAGAGAAAGAGATTACTCGCCTTCGTTGCTCGCATCATTTTCTCACACGCGGTGGTCACGTAGGATTTTCCGCCGCTAATAACTGTTACGGATTACGATATTTAAATGCAAGCTCTAATGCCGTTGTATTTTGAACCGCATGTAGTCTCATCACGATATTTTCACGTAAATTCCATCCATAAATGTAAGCGATTATGATTTTTATTACACGGGATGCCTGAATAAAAGGGAGTGATATCCCGTGAATATCGGGAGATCGCACGAATTTATCCGATAACACAGCTCATACTGTATTCTATATGCACAATGTACTAATCTGGGTGAATTGCAATAAATTTGTTTCATAATAAATTGTAAACCTCTGCGCTTGTCACTTAAATTTCCGTTTATTGTATGAAATAATCCAATATTACATATTACATAAATTGAAATATTTAAAAGATATGATATCTATATATCAACATATATTTGCCGGTTAGAGTTTCGGATTATTGAAACACTGACGCAAGTGCCAAGAAATTATTAATTATTTTGTTGCGTGTGATGTAACATGATAAAATGTTTGTATTTATACTGTTATACTATTATTTTTATATTAATATACTAATATTTGTGCTAATATTATCTGTATATACATATATATACATATATATATATATATATATATATTGAAAGAAAAGGTCGTGATTAAATGTGACATAGCATTTTTAATTGGCTGCAGCAGCCAATTTTTTGTTTCAGTGTATCATTGTATTTATACTCTATCAAAAATTTATATTTATGCTTTAACAATTTTGATAACGATTAAATATATTTGCCGCTAACATTTCGCGAGACTTCAAAGGATATGGTGCGCAAGACAAGTACCAATTTATCGACATACAAGTCTGACAATGCCCTTCATTACAGCGACTAATAGTCTCTAATCAGATCTCAATATTCCGTTCTTTTTTCCTACTTTGAAAGATATCCTTCTTAACTTTTTTCTCTCGTTAGGAAAAAAGGCATCGCAGTCTCGCGGGATGACAAGGTAGTAAAAATCAGTTAATTAGAAGCGTTCTTTCCGTGCAAATACATTGCACTAGGTTTCTCAACGAAGAGACACATCAAATATAAAACGAGCGAAATAATAATAGGATGGCTGATGATCTCGCTGGTTTATCGCTCGCTGTCACATGACGGAATTGCAGCGGGACTGCAGGAACTGCGTTTAAAGTCGAGAGGCGCTCGTACTTTGGTTTCGTAATTAAAATACGGTGGAGAGAAAGCGGAGGGAAGAAACTTAATGTTTCCTTCCTTTCGAGGGCTCGTGAACAACAACAGTTCTCCTGGATCGTGTCGCGCAGACTAGTTTAAATCGCGTTTGTATCGTGCCGAGAAAGCGACGGCGTTCGCGAATCGCACGTGAGAAAGTGGGCGAACTAGAGAGATTGGAATAGCAATGAAATGCTTTATTTGCATAACACAATAATATAATAACGAATTCGTTGCAACAATTTCTGAGTCTGAATTTAAGTTGATTGTGAATTTAAGTTGACTGCTATTCGGACAGTATTGAATTTTTCTTGCACTTACTCGTGTCTATTTTATTCGTAGCTCTTATACTTGAGGTAAATATTTCAATAACTGATGAAAAATCAATAATATATTTGTAATTAAAATATTTATTGATAATGGCAAGAAAATGCCAAATTAAAAAGAAGTTAAATATTTTATATCAAATAAGTAATAAAAATATTATATGATTTTGAATTTTTATTTATTTTAAATTTCACAAGAACTATCATAAACTTTCGTCTATTTTGAGCAAGACATATAAGTTATTTACATTTTTGAATTTTTGAATTTTAAAAAGAAACATTTATTTTCTATAATATATCAATAAAATTTCACTAAAGTATTCCTTTTTAAATTCACATGATAGTATTTTCAACAAAATAAAGCTTTATAAATATTAGTTCCTTTTATAATGCCACGAGTTAATAATCACAACGAGTTAATAATATCACTCGCACGAGTTAATAATACAAACCTAATTGTACTTTCTTATCATTTCAGGACATTCACCTTATCTAAACAGAGACTGAACATAGTTCGAAGCAGTTCTACCTCCACCGCTGAGTATTGATGAGTAACGAAACATGTTTATTTTATATCGAGACGATGAAATTTATCTAAAATAATATAAAATAATATAAAATTGCGATTAAGTCCTTACGAAGAATGTCTGCTTCGTAATTTCGTAATACAGTGAAAATTATACGGATACACATTTATCATATTTTTATAAAGATCATATCATGAAATATTCTTTTATCTTACTTTTCTTACGTTGTTCGAAATGAAAATTTAATTATTTGCGAGGCGCGTAACGAATCCTGCTTAATAAAATCGCTCACGTTCTATAACCTGCGTCGAATTCTTCCAGCGTCGCGGCGTGGCGAAAAATTGCGAAGCACGCAAGTAGCGCACGGCTATAATAAAAAAAACAATCCCTAATGGTGTTCTCTGGGGGTACATCCGTCGGTCTTTCAAGATTTAAGAGGATTAAAAGCCGATCCCTGGATGGTTCAGTCTCACGCGAGAGCTTATTGAGCTTATTTCGCGATGTCGTTTCCGTTTATTTTCTCGCATAACGTTGCGCCAACCGTAATCTTTTCGCTGTGATATCGGGTCAATTGAGCGCAACTCGAGCCGCTCGGGTAAACTAACGGTGTTACTTTCGGAACGAACTTCGTAGAGTAGCTTGGCAGGTGCGCCGTCAATCTCGAGAGTTCACCTGCCAGACTTCATCCCGGAATCATTTTATCTCGCCCCCGCGCCGCGCCAGAGCTTGGCTCCTAGAAAGTATGACGAACCTTGAAATAACTTTTCGCAATAATAAAACGAGTACGCACTTGGCTGAGTTCACGAGACCTAGAGTTCTTCGCCTCGACAGAATGCCCTCGGGCACGGTACCTTCGTTACTACAACGCGACCGAATCTCCTTTTAAAGGATCCATAACGTACAGATTGGGATGGGGTGGAGCTTGAATAAGAATAAAGTGCCCGATAATTATTTTCATGCCGTGTGAAACTCCCGAGTTTCCATTAAGATCCAGCAGTGCTACGCGGCAAGGAAAAAGAACAATTCTTCCAGAGATTACGCTGGATTCAGTGGCATTCCGCGTCGCGAAATGATTTCCACTCCACTTAATCCAAACTCATCGCGCATCGGGATTTTTATCTCGCTACAATGGTAACGCCGCAAAATTTAAATTTATCGAATAAGTCAGTCAGTAGCATTTTCTAGCATCTCTGCTAGAAACAGCTGCGAAAGTGGATTGATTAGATTCCGCTCTGAGAATACGAATACGTGTCGTGAAACTTAAACAAAAAGATCTTTTATTGTATAAATAATCGTGAATAAAATGAGATTTCACAATCTATGGAAAACTTTTTTTATATAGTTCAAATATTCCATGAAATTTAGTATTAGGAATTAATTAATTTTTTAATTATAGATATAAAGTAGGCAACATTTTGATACAAAAATGAAAAGAGAAAATCCAAAGTACTTGTAATTACAAATTTGTAATAATAAATTAAAATAGATTTTATTTCATTCATTTTAAAAGGTATTTTATGAAAACTTGACAAAATATTGCAACGATAATTATTATATTATATTTTTGAGATATTTTTTTTTATATTAAATAAGATCTTCAAATTTAAATTTTATAATTTTAATAAAACACAAAGAAAGCGGAAACACGTTTCCATATATCTATTTATTTCTTATAATGCCGAATAAGATTTCAGATGAATAAATTGTTATCTTTCCTCTAACCATGATTCCATGAATTTATATAAATGGATATCATTTTAAAGTTCAAGAATAACCTCTTCGACAGCTTTACTACTAGTACTTAATTAATAAAGTTTCGATCGCGCGAGGAATAACCTTTCTCATTTGAGCAAACTTCTAAAGATAGAATAGTGGACTTCTTCAAAAAGCCCAAGGATCGAGGTGAACTGATAGAAATGTCTTTATCTAAATTGGAGCTGCTTAATTATTCTCATTATATAGTTATTTTCATAACTAAACTTATATCGTTCATTTAATTGGATCCAACATAAAGTTATTTGTAATAACGATTCGTAGATTTCTTATTCATAAGAAATAAATTTTATTCGATCTATCTGCTGAACGAACACAAATAGATGCATTAAATGACATTAATTTTCAAATAATGTTTTATCGATACGAAGTACCTACACGTCAATTGAAGCGAACACTTGCGCGCGCTAGGTATTATTGAAATTACAATCAAATTAGTTTTTGCATCTGCGTTATCTCAAATAAATTTTCGTTTGTTCGCCTGTATATTACCATGTGTAAAATTAACAGTACTAATCAACTTTATGTGTTCTATTTTAAATATTCAATTGTTATTTCGATCATATTAAATATCAAAAAATATCTTTGATGAAGAAATTTTTTAATCCAATTTTCAAATGCGGAAAAATAAAACTTGAAATGGAACTTTTAAAGTAAAGAATAATAGGAAATAAATTTGAAATAATTATTATTGTCGGAAATATATTTCTTATTCTTTTATTTTTAAAGTTATAAAATTTATTATACTGACAACAATTATAAGTATTTCTGAAAAGAAGTGACTAATCGCCTGTGGTAATAATTAAAATACTAGCAAGTTATATTAATTATTATAATTATCCCTGCACCCAATAAATTTTTTCATAATTTTGTAGAAAATTTCTTATGAAGAATTTGATGATATGAAAATACGTAATATTTATGTTTCATATTATATATAATTTGCGTATCGAAAATTCCGCGAGTTGAAAGCATTTCGTTAATTAGGTTCCAAAAGAGCAAAAGGATAAAGGATCATAAAATCTCTTTTTTAATTAATTTTAATGTTTTAAATATTCATCGAAGAGAAATTGGATTGTGATTTTAAATATTTTAATGTACTATCATTACATTTCTGCAAAGATAATGTCAACTTTAGAGATTAATAAAAAGTCTCTCCCCCCCCTCTCTCTCTCTCTCTCTCTCTCTCTCTCTCCGTGTGCGTGTGTGCGTGTGTGGTGTGCATGTGTGTGTGTGTTTTTCTTACTCGTTAAGATTTAATACCACGAGATACGTTGCGAGTATCACACGTTTTTACAGCAAGAAAACTCTCTAACGAAATTCATATATAAATAGTCTCGATGTTTCGAACAGCGGGGAAGCAGGAAATTTCGATTTATCGTCGAAATAGAAACGACGGGAGCGATTTCTCCTTTGAACGATGCAAGGTGATATTTTTCAGAATGTATATGGCGCAAGCTTCACAGTGAGTTATAATAAGGTGAGTTACGTGGCCCAAAAGTTTTGCACTTCTGCGAGACAGTCTAAAATATATTACGCTTGTAAAAAGGCACTATCAAGGGATTTCCTAATAATTGTTCTCCGAGAACAGACGTGATGTATGTAATGTGACGACACTGATGAGATGTCGTAGATTCGTCAAGGGAGGTCAGTGTGCCCGCAGGATATTTCGCCTAATTTTCTGTGGTGTTTCATTGTCCACGATTCATCTCGCGATAATATCTAGACTGCGTCGTGACGTGTCACGCTGTGCCGCGCCCGCGGCAACATATAATCACTTTGAAGCACGATTTTAGGACGGTAATCTCTTGTGTGACATTTTTTTGAGAATAAATAACACGTTGCAAAATACGGTTTGGGAAAGAATTGAAAGTTAATTTCCTGGTGTGAAATTCGTTCACAATGCAAGGTATATAATCGATATTTGATTTTCACAAAGTTCTGTTATTACATTAAAAAAGTATCTTTTGCTTTTTTGAATATATTTATTTGTCATTATATAATTATATAAGAAAGGAATTTGATATGAAGTATCTAAATATTTAGTTAGAGATAGCAGACAAAATAATTTTACTTATCAAAATAATTACGTAAAAATTTTAAGCATGATGAATAATGCTGCTAAAAGATATTCCGGCAATCAGTTTAACAGTTCTACATAATTATTGTAATGGTCTAACAAAATTATTTTCAGATTTGTCTATATTGATCTAAATTTTTTGATCTAGATTGATCTAAATTTTTAGATACACACGTCTGATACTTTAGTCATTCATAAAATCATTCTTTCTGTGTAAGTTATAGTGTTGTTTCATAGTCGATACATACCACATAATGATTGCAAACGCTTGGAAATACTGAATAAATATGAAAACATGATCCGTTATAGGTTAAATAAGTTGTAGATAGATATTCCTATTTGTAGTTGCATTGATCTAAAGGTATATGTCATAGTACGTTCATCGACTAACTAGTTGCCTGTCGTAGGTTTGATTACAATCATGCTGGCGAGATGAAACATCTCGTATTTAGAGAGTGTTCAAAAAATAATTTATGATATGAGAATTTTTCTGATGGTTCAGCGTACGTGAAATCCGATATATACATTTCCTTCTCTAGCAAAATTAATCCCCATGAATGTGTAAGGTATCCCGCTCCTCCCCTCTGCGAGCTTAATTTTAATGACATTTTCTCTATTTATTTTAGCAAGATGTTATTTAAATTTCCAATTTTCAGTATTTAAGCCTTTTTTATCCATTACGTTTTCAAAATGAATTTACTTTATGAAAAATTCTTTTTTATATTATTTACATTATTTATATATTATTATATATATTTACATTATTATTTTTTTTTATATTATTACAATTTTTTAACTATCTTAATATTTTCATTAGAGAAAACAGATAATTGCAAATTTTTGAAAATAGATCTCAAAATTTTTATTAAAACTAAGACAGCAATTTATAAAAAGTTTTATGTATACGAATACTTAAAAAAATAAATGGAAGCATAGTAGTATATTTAACAATTTTTAATTAAATTTCAGTTAATTTTAATTTTTTAAATTTATTTTTTCAGTAATGTAATATTATGATTATGGTTTTGGAGGCTTCATATTAAACAATATTATTATATTGTAATTTGAAAATTAAAATAAAATTTTTGTTTATTTATTTGTAAACTAGAAAAAAGTAGAGACGAATCTCTTTTTAATGTTAGAATAATCTTTCTAAAAAAAGTATTCGTGTTAACATTATATTACAGTCATAAAGTATTAGACAGAGAAAAAAAACAAGATGTAATTATAACATTTAATTAGACAGTTAATTTAAATGTAAGTATTAAAGTCCACGAGTTGTATATATGTAATTATCATAAACAAATAAGATAAATGAATAAAAAATTAATTCAAACAAATTTATTTACATGATTTCTCAAATCTTTGGGGACTAAAAGCAGTTTTAATTTAGATCAGTTTTAAAATCTTTGCGACGAAATTCTCGAAGTTCTCTGGCGGAGAATAAAATTTTTTTGATTTTAAATTAAGCAATTCAATTTAAGCTACATATGCGTCACGTAAGGGAAATGCAATGTTCATTTTTTCTGATGCATTTAGACTAGAGATTCTAATAGAAACCACGAGTAATTTTAAATGTACATAGTTATGGACATGACCTAATTATTGGACGAAATGATACAATTTTTTAAATTAAGCTTTTAATATGTACGACTCTAAATAAATTTGTTATTTTAATGAATTTACTTAGAGTAGTATATATCATTAAAAACTTAATGTTTAAAATTTGCATTATTTCATCCATAATAAGATCATGTCTACTAACTGTCCACTAACTAGTTATATATTTATCTTATTATTTGTTTCTTTTTATATACGTTATCTTATTTTAACTTATACTATATCTTACTCATTCTCATTTACTGAAGTTGAAAAAGACGATGGATCGATCAAAAGTTTATTATCTCGTGGCCAGACTTTATTATAGGATTTCTAATTTAGACCCCCCCCCGTCTTGATATGCCAGCGACACTTTGCATTTCACAGTGAAAAAGACCTTTTTCTTCTCTTTGCTCACGCGCCTTTATCCATCGATAAGCCGCACGCACGTTGCTTCTATTGCAGGTTCAAGTACTACGGGTCAACGACTCGCGTTCGCAATGGCATACACGGTCGAGCTATTGCTATTGAAGGCGAACGCGAGTTCTATGGCTTGTACTATTTTCGTTATTGTATTCATGTCGTATTGAGATAACGATTAGTTAAAGTCGTTTTGTTTGTAATAAAAATATTGTTATACGTTAATTAGCGCACCCATGCAGTGCTGTGCGTGCGAGAGCGATCGCTCTATTGCATTTGTGACACGTCACAAATGTCACGTGTCGTATGCAGAAAATAAATATCGCTACATTGGCCCTTATCTGGTTTATCATTGAGGTGATATCGAGCTTATACATTCTTCTCTTGTTGGTTATAGCCATATTATTATAATATTACCGCTCAGTTTAAATTGTAAACTTTATTCTGTAAATTTGGTTTGCGTTCCGTTACACATATGTGCATGATGTATTATTTTATTCTTGTTTTCATCGAATATTAATTCTTACAATTAGTATACACGATTGGATCCTGCAATATTTCTTTTCTTCGAAAAACTAGGAGTATCAAATAATCAGTTATAATATTTATATATAATTTGTTTAAATATACAGCCTTAGAAATATTTTTTAAAGATGTTAAAATATATGTAAGAATCATTTAATAATTTTTGTATATTTATTAAAGCAATGAAAATTAATTTCGGACACGAATGATCATCGTGTATAGTAAAGGACTAGAAAATCATCGTATAACTAAGAGTTAAGGGGATCTTAAAGTCGTCTATTTTATCGATTCAATAGAACTGATCATATACGATTTCTTTGTCGTTGACATATAACACTATTGCATCAATATCGCATACATACAAATTTTCTAACTAATCCTTCAATCTAAACTTAATTCTAAGAACTCTACATTGTTTATTCATGTAATCCCTAGTTCAAACCGAGATTGTTTTATGCATACAAAGTATAAAACTTGTATATAAAGTAAATATTGGCATAAAGTCGACCGGTTTGGACTACATTATCGTTTATACTTCAACTGTAGAAATGTATTCTTAAATCTGTATTCTTAAAAGCAGTTAGAAAAATACAATATACTTATTTTAAAAATAATCGGTAAAACATATATGATTTCAGGATCTTCCTTAAGGAATGATCGTTACGTGCGTGAAATGCACCATTATTAATCTTGGCATTGCAATACCGAGTTGATACATTATCTTACATTTTTCTGTGATAGTCGTGCAAATTTGTTATTAACTCGATAACTTTAATTGAACGAATACTGAACATATCGCTAATGACGCAATTAAAGTCTTTGGAGATAAGCTGTGATGTCAAATGTCACTTATGCATCGATATTTTCGTTATATTTCATCTCGATAAAATATATTGTATTTTGATAACGTCCACATGTCCTGAATTGTTTTTAACTTACACGAGATATACCTAAGTTGTGAGAGCGGAATAAGCAAATATTCCAAGAATGCTTATAATAAAGCGCGTTCTACTTCGGAATAGTAGTGCATTGAAATAGGAAAAAAGAGAGAAAAATGGAAAGAGAACTGCAAGAAATTCAAAAGTTTATCTAAGCTATCTGCTGACTCTAAAAATGTCGGAAAGTTTTTGTAAGCTTCGTAAAGCTCCGTGAAAATGATAATGCAAACATTTTTGTGGAGACTCTTGGTATGCATTTAGCTAACAACGATGAAAGTTCAGAATCTGTGCAAGAGTTTCACAAGGAAGCAGGAAATGGTATCATTCTGAATATCCGAGTATTAAAAGCTACAAGCTTGATTTCTATTATACAGTTTCTTAAATGAAATGCAAATACCTTTTACTATTTAAGAGAAATAAATAGAAAATTGTGTAAAACTTTCTAAACATACAAATAAAAATAAAAAATTACGTATGCAGTTATTATACTGAGAATCTGATTAAAAATGGATGAATCAGAAAATTCTGATTATTTCAATTAGAATTATGATAGATTCAGAAAATTCTGATTTATCTATTTTCCACCAGAACTCTAATAAATGCAACCAGACTCTTTTTCCAGTGTATAGTAAAAACATCGAAATTTCAGAAAAATCAAGGTAATAATTTTTGCAAATCTTATTTTTCTTTTAAAAATGTCTTTAACTAAAATATTGTAACCCTAAACATTAAGACGTGCGCAAGGTTTTTCATTTTTATATACTTTTCACAGCATTTTTGCAGTCTTTTTACTTGGAACCTATTTTTAGCAATTTTTTCGTAAAAATATGAAAGTCTCCTGAAATATTTGCTGAGTATAAATCTGTTAAACCATAGGTGCGTTTCCAGAAGATTAACTTGACTTGATCCCATAATAATGCGAGATCCAACGTGAAGCACCTTCGTCGACGATGACTATCTTGTAGCGTCTTAACCAATTAGCACGTTTTAGCCCATTGAGTAGAAAGTTCCAAGATTGTGTAACGAAAGTGCAAATTTAACTTTATATACAAGAAAAATTATTAAACTTTAAAACACGTCGTATTTGATATATTGTAATGTAATATATTGTAAAACATGCAACAGAAAAACAAATTTGAATATTTTTATGAATTTTTTAAATTAACATATCATTCAGTTTCCAATTTTTTTATTTTAACAAAAATCTGTGTGGTTTTTTACATCCATTAAATAATTTTAAATATTTTTTGTAATTAGAAATAGAATTCTGAAGTTCTTAGAATTATATAATAAAATTTATAAGACATTTAAATTTATTTTGGAAACAAATTAGATAAGAAACAAATTAAATAAGAATAACGTTTTGTAATTTATACAAAAAATATTTACAGTGTAACAAAAATTAGTAAAAACTTGTCATAAAAATCAAAATTTTTTTTATTACTTGTAACTGACGTACCATTAGTGCTGTACGTGATATTTTTGCGAAAAAATCGATTCGAATAAATTCATAGCGATACATGTTTGTATAATGGAAGATATGGAACACGATGCGTATCTAAAACGTTGTTACTTCTGTCATGGCTGATGTTAATATTTGCGAATGCGCGATAAATGAATATTTGAAAAGGGAATAAAAATACACCATGTAGACATATATAGTTTATGAACTATTGTCCCAAACCAGATATTATATTCCAAAATCGGTATACCATTGTCGATTTCGAACACACTATATATCTACGGACTGTAAACACATGGAAATGGTTTCTGACGTTCCTATATTTATTCGTGCAGTAGAAACATCCATCTGTCACATCTATCGAAAAATCGGAGCGAAATTATACTACCACTTTTAATCTTTGCCTATACTCTTTTAAACTTCCAATATTCCACTCCTCGCCTATTTCAATCACAGCCTATTTCAACCACGCTACTTTTCCCCCAGCGACCAGTGCTTTTTATCATCTCATCCGGAGCGAGTGATGATAATCGCGCGATGATTGCTTGAATTTCTGAGGCCCTTGGGCAGCTGAAGATTACCGAGTTAGGCATCACGCGAGTGGAGACAAGCGTTTAATTTACCTGGACCAAGTTCGCGCGCGAAGTCCTTGTCGCAGTCCGTGGCGCCGAATGAAATTGCGAAAGTTGTTCGTCTAGAACGACAATGGCGCAAACGAGGTGTGAAGCAAGGCTATGAAATATAACGACACGACGACGACGACAACGACAACGACGACAACGAATCTAACGAATAGAACTCGCCTGAAGGCCTCTTCGGTCGGCTTTTTATTAGCCATGTAACATCGCCAATCGATATCACGCGCAATCTCTCATCTACCAAATCGATACACGCACATATATTCGGAAGGAGAAACGTTTTACTGGTGCACGAGCACCACCGGCGCCGGCACTGGCCGACTTGGGCCGAGTTATGAATAATGTATGCGATAAATTTGCGTCGCACGCATGCAAGCGCGCTCCGGTAATTCCATTAGCTGTACCATTTTATCGCCCGATACCGTGGATTCAATTGAGTAACTCCTTTCACGCCGCCAAGTACTATTCCGTTATTCCCTACGACCACCCTTGCGACAAGTCGGCGGGCGTGGGATATAGTACGTGATCTCGATATTTCTCGTGCGCGATAAACGTCGTGCGGCATGTTAACTAGTTTATTAACATCTATGTTGAATTCCTGCGGCAATCATTTGCTTCTGTTATTAATAATAAGTGAAGTAGTGAAATGAAAAGTTAATAAGTTAAATAAATGTAAATTAAATATTAATATGTACTATATATATTTAATATATCTGAAGAAGTGATTTAAAATAAAGATTACTGTAAAGTTAGTACTTTCTTATTTTTATTGTTTTATATTTTCTAAAAAGAAATTTTCGGAATTTATAACATTTCATTAAAGCATTGAGTTTGATTAATAATACATCTCATTCCCGTTAAGTAACACATAGTATAATGCGTATATTTTAAGAAAGGGTTTGATATTCAATTCTAATTATCGAAGAAATGAGAGAAAAAATAAGAGATTTTAGTGATTTTTCTTATTTTTAGGTGCAAATTTTTAGTTTTATAGATTAAAAGCTTTTTTTTAAAATATATCTAGATTAAAAGTTCATAAATGAAAAGCTTTTTTTAAATCTAATATTTTCTTGCAAAGCGAAAATCTTGTGTTTGTATTTTTAGAGCTGCATACAGTTCTAATTCATGTCTTTCATAATATATCCTATTATCTTCATTTATATTACGAATCAGCCATGTCTTTCTACTCTCACAAAATAATTCATTAATCATTTTAATTAATTGGCGAAAAGACGAAAACCATACTTTTATTACTTCCACTGCTTCATCTAGCAAGCTCTAATTATCTTTTTACATTCAACAATCTATTAAATGTTAGAAACAACTGTATAACCATGCAACTTGAAATAATTGTATAAACATTCATATTTTATGTCAAAGTTTCTGTTTGAAAACATGTTATGTATATATGTATTTTTAATTATTTTCTCGATTCATTGCAAATAGTATATGTATTGCGCGTATCATAAACTTCATAATATATAAATGTTTGAACTAGTTTTACTTCTCTTTATTACAAATGCGGTTATATACGTGTACCTCAATAATAATAATATGTAATTAAATATTTTCTGCCCGATATGCACAAATTTCATCTTTTGCACTATTTAATTCAAAGAGGTATTAAAGCATCTCATTAAAGCATTGAGTTTGATAATACATCTCATTCCCGTTAAGCGATTAACACATAGTATAATGTGTATAGCTGTATATTCAAATATTTTCATAAATTCAAACAGTATATTATGCTCTCTTCTTTATCTTATTTTATGAAAAATTCTATATTTTATTCTAACGATTTATCTCAAGTTTGCGTTTAACTTCTTATTATTATCACATTATTATACATAATTCACGTTTTTCATGAATTTCTATTTTGTTTAATATTTGTGAATGTTAAATTAATTAATTTCGTTTAATATTTGTGAATATTTGTGGTCGTCTATTTCATTTAATCAAATGAATGATTACTGACGATACAAAAATACGCAAATTTTGTTTTTACATGAAATTTTTCAAATTGAAGATTTTGTTTCTGTAGATAGAATATTTTTCATTTTAAGTGCCTGTTAAATATACAAATATACAAAAAAAAATATTTTAGAAAAAATTATAATTAGTGTATAGTATAAATTGAAAATTTTGTTTTATTCATATTGAAAATACTTTTTCACTCATAAAGAAAGACACGGAAATGTATTTTTCGATTTTGATGGGTTTTCAATACATTGTTGACTAGATTAAAATAAGAGACACGAAAATTTTGATTACATATACGCAGAATTTTTTCGAAAAATTTTTGTTTCCATCATCATCTCCTATTACAGAAAAATACGTAGAATGTGCTGCATGAAGAATCGAGCACATGAACGAGTACGAAGTAGTATAAAAGCGTTTGTAAATGAAATCTCGATAACGATATCTTAGAAAATAATTTTAAATAAATAATTGAATATTAAAATGATCTTTAATTTAGTCATAACAAAATTTTGAAATTTAAAAAAGATGTGAAGTGACGAGAATATATTAAAAAATAAAAATTTAAATTGTATTCATCGTTACTATAAAATATTCTTAAAGCCTTTTTTCGACTATTAAAAATTGTTTTCCATCTTTTAATTTCGATATTCTATATTCACTTCGAAGGAAAATAATCGATTTTTTTCAAAAGTCCACCCCCTAAAAGTGCATATAATAAACATATATATATATATATGTGTATGTATGTTCACACACACACACACACACACACACACACACACACACACACACACACACACACACACACCCACG
>Ga0157364_1000366_pt1 | contig 28831 bp, 15 predicted proteins | sample AttsexASBM2_FD_111476 | JGI IMG/M metagenome (GOLD analysis project Ga0157364, IMG submission 111476) | Fungus gardens microbial communities from leaf cutter ant in Ribeirão Preto, State of São Paulo, Brazil - Atta sexdens ASBM2 | ecosystem: Host-associated > Fungi > Mycelium > Unclassified ... | reverse complement strand
TGTTGTGGCAACCACTTATCACAATGACAAATGATCTCACTAATGAGTAAATCTCTCAGTAGAGTTATAATGTGGAAATTTCACAAGAGAACTCAACAAGAAGCCTCTTCTTAATTAGAGTCCTATTTATACAAAAGATTCATGGTCCATGCTTCATCCTTATGTCTATCTCATATCTTACTCAAGGCTACCATATGTACTCCATGTGCCCTGATGTCATCTTCTAGTTCTTTCTATTATGTTTTAGGCCTATAACGTCACATCATGTGACCTGTCATGTGACTTCATTGTCACATACCTCTTCATTGTCCTTTAAAGAAAAATAAAAATAAAAATAAAAATAAAATCAGAAAAAATAAAATAAAATAAAATTGTTAATGTTCAAAGCATCCTATAACATCTATCCAGTCACACTTCTTTTCTCCTACCACCATCTTGTGTGGTTAGTGCTCATAGGAAATAGTAGTGATTTGTACTTTCTACATTATTCTTTACTACTATGAGCTAGTTCAACATGAAATCAAAACAAACCAACAACAAGAAACAGTTGTCGCCTTTCATTAGTCTATTCCTAAGCCCTGGTTTCCAAAGGCCTCAGGAGGACATAGACATGGACTGGAGCATGAATACTCTACAAGCTCCTGCAAGTGGACATGTTTCATTGCCTCATGTTCTATTACATAATATGGGCTCAAACAGCAAGAACAAGGCAGAATCTGCTGCTCTTTCTGTATTAGATTATGGTAAAGGTCAACTGTCAATCACTAGCTCTTGGAATAGAGTATACTAAGCATTATCTATATTTGGAACTGAGGATACTATCTTCAAAGATGTCAAAATAATTTTCAATTCCATCAAAAGATTAAAGTCTTACATCAAACATCATCCAGTGAACAAGGTACCACCAAAGGGAGAGTTTGTACCAGTTGTTGAATATCTTTGGAAGTTAATTGACATAATATACACCACAAAGTGGAATTCTCTCATTTTCAATAAAGAGAAGACTCTGACCATTAGGAAATGTGTCGGAGAGCATATTATGTCTTATTACAGGCAAAATCAGCTGTCAACCTCGATTTCAGACATGAAGATGAATACTCCTTCCTCTCTATCTTCTACAGAGGTTGCTCTTCCTCCCACTACAAATACATCAGTGGCTCCACCTCCTCCCAACAAGAATGTTAAATCTACTATCAAGAAGGCTCCCAAACCTTTGAACATGAAGAAGTCCTATACACAGGCTTCAAAATCTAATCTCTTGTACATTGAAGACATTTTGCAAGTCAAGAAAGTGTTTCCTACTTTGTCAGTGAACAAAGTGGGAAAAGTATTGAAAATAAGAAATAGCAGAGAGGGTAGCAAGAAACCCAGGATCAACATGACAACTAGAGGGCCATCAAGAAAGAAAGTCATTATACCAATGGCTAAACATATTGCTGAGTTGATTGTCAACTCAGCTCACACTCACATTACTAATATCAATAAATGTCTGAAAAACTCCAAATCAAACATAGTTGCCAATTTCATTTACATCACAAACAATGAAATTGTCATCACTACCAACAAACCAGCAAACGATCTCAATTTATCAACAATTGAGAAATATCTTAAGAGCATCCAAAATGTCGATTTAGACTTAATTGAGAGTCCATGTCTCCCAAAGTCCAAATCATACATAAAAATCATTGGACTTCCATACAAAATCAAACAGAATATTATCTCCCCTAACTATATTGATGGTGTTCTTAAAGAAACCCATCTTTTCAAAGATATCGTGTTAGCCTCAAAATCTCATGTCATCAAAGTGTCTCCAAAATCAGACATGGCAGTGGTCTGGGTGGACATCTGGGATTCCCAGAGCAGTTCTTTGGTGAAGAACATCATCAATCATCACTTCAACATCAGACATTTCATTGCTACTGTCAAAGGTACCAATATGAACCCAGATGTCCCATAGTGCAAGAACTATTGGAAGTGGGGACATTCAACACTTAGTTTCCGTTCTCATATCTCCAGGTGCACCAAGTGCTATAGAGCTCATACTACTGAATACCACAGAGAGAAAGTGTGGTATTGCATGGACAATAAGAAAGCAAATCAAACAGCTACTAAGGAAGGCAAGCCATGTCCTCACATCTTTAAATATATAAACTGTAAAGGGGATCATCAAGCAGATAGCTATAGTTGTCCATATTGGTGCAACCATTTCAATAGAGATTGGCATGGTAGAAAACAACAGGAACTCTTTCAAAAGTAGAGTATAGTAATGTAGCAATCCTGTTAGCCTAGATTAGTTTTTTTTTTTTCTTCTTCTTTTCTTTTTCTTTTTTATGTAGTTTGCCCATCAATGTATTGTAGCTACTTAGTAGTTACCACAGCCTACTATTGTGCCCCATGTTATAAATTGTTGATTTAAAAAAAAAAAAAAAAGTAGCACTTCTATCTAGGCTAGACCATAGCATAATAGAATAGTTCCTCTTCTCTAGCTTAAGAAATCTATATCCACTATTAGTCTACTAGTATAACAATAACTAGAAAGACTGTTGGTTAAAGGTTTGGCCTACTATTAGCTATTGAACAGACATCTGTAAATATCAGAAATCTTCTAAGTAGACTTTATTACTTTCTATTTTCCTAGTCTTTTATGATTTCTCTTTTCTTTTATATTTTAGTTTTATTTTTGGACTTAGCTAAGGGGTGTGATGTTATTTCATATATGATGGTCACACATGTTACAGTTATACAGTTATGTAACTTGGTAGAATATCATGGAAACTATAAGAACTTAGTTATAGCTTTAGAGTAAGTTAGATATGTATAGACTAACTTTTAGAGGTATATAAAGTAGACTACTTTATAGTAGAAACTCTATTGAGTTCTCTTGTGTCACTCAATACACAAGCATGCTTTTACCTTAACACTTAATCTAAGTTATAATAGTAAACTAAATAGAAAAGTCTTTTAAAAAGAGAGATTACTGAATATGATAGTATAAAGAGATTAGTAAGTAAATGTTAGCTTTCTACTGTAAATTTTTGAGATCTACAAAAGGTGTCTCAAAACAGACAAAATAGTATGTAAAATGAAATTCTTTTTACTTGAGCAAAGAACTGAAAAAAAAAGTAAAATTTAACATTATGAATGAAACTCTGGAAATTAGTTTAGATAATGTATTTGATTTCATTTATGGAAAAGTGATAGCTCCTTTAGCTAAAGAATTGAAAATACCTTTAAATCAATTTAAAGATTAAATGCTTCTTTAGCTTATTTTATCAAAAAAAGTATAAGTTATGGTAAAGTAAAAAAAGAAGGAAAAGAGTCAATATTCTTAGTTGTATTTTCAATAAAATGTTTATAAATTTAATACAGACAAAATTTAGACCAAATAAAAATAATCTGTGTTCATGCAGCAAAGACTTTTATTCTTAATCTATATTTAATATATATAACATATCTGAGTACATGGTATTGATTATGTAACAATATTGAATATATTAGTTAAGTGGTTATTGTACAGAGTCTATCACTTCACTATCAAGTCACAAACACTATTGAAGCCTATAATCTTTTATTCTTCCTGTCTACAAGTCTCAAATACCACTGTTAACTTTATAGAGTTCTTCAAGTCAATATTACTACTCAAATCCTAGCACTTCTTCAAATATTTTTCCAACAACAATTATGATCTCTTCTTTCCTACTATTATCCAATAAGCTTTTGACCATCTAGTTAATATTTAAAATTATTTTATCTAGGTTTCTGACTACTTGTATCAGACTTGGAGATAATAGACTTATTTTTTCTCTTATTTTGAACTTAGTAAAGGAAAACAATGTAATGTTATATGTGACTGTTACAAATATCACAAATTAGTCTTATATATCACTATCACTATTATAATATCATGTAATATATAAGAAAATTAATATCATATATTATATAATAACACTTATATATATATAACTCATAACATTTAGAGTAGGCTAGATGTAAAGTGTACACTGTTATAGCTTGAACATGTGGACAGACTTTAGGGTTAGGGTTAGGACAGAGTAAAGATATTGTAGTAGTATTCTATTAGTCTACAATGGAAGAGGGATAGGAGATAGGCATGTGACCTGGAAGTCATGTGATAGAGTCTAGAGCGGTCTGGAAGAACTTAGGGTCTAGAAGGATTAGGAAGAGTCTAGAAGGAGTTAGGGTTAGGGATGGCATCAAGGAACAATGGTTCCTCATGATGTACACATAGTGTGCACATATACAGTAGAGATTAAAGGTATGATGTTAGGGCATATATAGGAAGCATGGTAGCCTTAAGATAGACATATGGTGGATAAGTAATAGACATGAGGTAGAGGCATGGACTTAAGGGCTGGATAGATATTGTTGTAGCACAGACCAGGAGCCATATATATATATAGTGGACAATATAGTGAGGGCTCCTTGTCGAGTTCTCTTGTAATTCCCCCACTCTTTACTTGATAGCTCTACTGAGAGCTTTGCTCGTTGTGAGATCATTTGTCCTTGAGTGACGAGTGGTTGCTACAACATACACAGACCATGTATTAGAAGTATATAGAGTAGACTTCCTTATACTAAGGACTTTACTGAGTTTTCTTGTATAAATCAATATAAAATTCATTTTTTGTCCTAAATTTAGACTTAAATCATAACAACTTGTTATAATCAATTTAAGGTTAGATCAGCAATGTTCCACCTAATGTTCTATTTGATTGGTATGAACCAATTATAGTATTTAGAATAGCTATTATCTTTAGAAAACTCTATTTTGTTTTTTTTAAATTTTTCTGAAGGTAAGTTATATATTGTGTAACTTAGAAATAATAAACTTGAGATTCTCTAAAGTCATAAACTCCATATAACTTTGCAGACTTTTCCAGTAATCCTAATACTTACTAAATACTTTCTATAGTTTTAATATAATTCTTTGTAAAAGAAACTCTAAACTTTACATATGTTATTTCAATTGCTACTCATATTAAAGGCAATTTATATATGCTGGAAATATTCACAAGTAGTATAGTACTAGAGTTAAAGATAATACTATTTATTTATTTATTTTATTCTTTTTTATTTATATTCTTATTTTAAACTTAGGGTTAGAGATTAGTGTGATGTCACACAAAAGAACATAGAAGGTTTTAGAACAATGATATCATACTATATGTTAATAGCATATAATATATATACTTTTTAGGATAGACTAGGTTTAGTATAGCACAAACTAATAGCCCAGCATATATAAGTAGGATACATTGTATTTAGAAACTCTATTAAGTTCTCTTATATTAACTATTACAAGATTTCTCTTTTATCTTAATACTTTGAGATTTAAGATAAAAAACAGAATAGCTGATGTAACTTAGTAGAATATAAAGGTAGAAGTAATTCAGAAGTAATACTATATGAATAAAATGACCTTGGCTTCAATAGAAAGATATTACATCTAGCTTAACTTTATCATATAATCATATTTTGAAAGAGGATTTTAATAAGTTTAAAGAAAGTATAACACAATTACAAATTGATTATTAGACTAAAAAACTACACATGGTAGCTATCATTCTTAAATATAGAAAGTCTTTTTTAGTAATACTACTACTATATATATTCTAAATTGTTGAATACTATAAAGTTTGTCATTTGAAACTCTATGAAATTGATAAGAAATAGAAAGGTTTTAGTTCTTAGATTCATAAGTGATTAGGATAGAGCATGATCTATACTAGAAAAGGGTAAAAGAGTATAGATGTTAGATACAGTTGGATAATATATAACAATCTATAGTTTTTAACTCTAGTTCTTTTCTGAGACTTTTAAAAAAATATAGGTATTACTTTTAGCAGCTATGCAATGCAAGACTACTCTTTGGATCCTTAGTGTATTTCTGTCAGAATTATAAATAATGAACTTGATTTCTTTCTTATTTTTTTATTTATAGTTTTTATTTATATTTTATTTATTTTGGATTTAGGTAATAAAGTATGATATGATGTCATGTATGACACATGTCACAAGGTTGTCACATATATCATAGTCACAGATTATATGGTGATAATACAGACAAGGTTATAGAAGATTCTAGAACAGATAATATTATACAGTATGGTAATAGCTTGTTGGTCTTATAGGAAGTATATGGATTTTAAAGTAAGTTAGTTAAAGTGTGTACACAGATCATGGTCTGTAATATATAAAATAGACTAGTTTATAATAGAAACTCTATCAAGTTCTCTTATATTACTCAATACAAGAGTATATCTTTTACTCTATCTCTAAGATCTAAGTTATAACAATTTTGTTAGAATCAAAGACAGTGAACTTGTTCTTTTCTCCTTTATCTCTTATTTTGAACTTAGAAGAGACAAGATAATATGACAAGATATGATAACTGTTACCTATAAATTATATAGATTACAGTCACAGTCAAAATATTATGTGACATCACAGAAAGATAACATTATATATCATAAAAGATATGATAACTTTATCTATATAGACTCATAACATTTAGGGTAAGCTAGATGTAGGTTACACAGATCATATACTAGAGGTATATAAAGTAAGCACCTGTACTAAGAACCTTACTAAGTTCTAAGTTCTTTTGTGTTAAACAATATTAGTTTTCTTTGTTGACAAAACTACTAGGCTTAAGTCATAACAAATTTCATATTTTATCTACTATTGAAATTGAGACTCTAGTAGGTCTTATTCTTATTTATCTTCATCTTAAGAAGCTGGTTAAGTAGTCTTGTCTCAGGACTACTTTTCTCTCTCAGTATATACTGATATCTGATGTTGGTTGCAGTTCACATCTTATATATCTGAGATTTGATAGAGTATCTTAGAAGTCTAGAATAGATGATTTATATGTTATTTGACAACATAAAAGGCAGATTGGAATAATCTTTGACTTCAGCTTATATACTATACCTCTACTAGTCACACTGGTCACATATTTTGAAACAAGAACTAAGGACTTAGAGGATGGAGAACTACTAGAAGATGGCAAGATATGTCATCACTAACATCAGAAGTAGGTGTTAGTTTTAGTTGATTTTTAAAATAACTATTACTATATAAACTACTGGATTATATACTAGGATAATTCTCTAGAATGGAGGCTATTAAGCAAGTTACCCTAATTCTAGTGATCCTCAGATGTTAGAGAGGAGAGGTCTATAGAGTTAACAAGGGCCATCATGTTATGAACTTAGATCCTTAGGATTGGACAAAAGAACAACTCTTGTATATGAGTAACACAAGAGAACTTGATAGAGATCTCCTTACAAGCTAATCTACCTTATATACTACTACTGATGGTCCATGCTTACTACTGTACACCCTACCCTAAACGACCATGTGTAGGACATGAGGTTAACATGTGGTGTCTATGTTGTATGACATCATTTGTTCTAGATTCTTCTACTTTGTTCTCAGCGTCTTGTGTCCTAACCCTAAACCTATGTTCTAAAAATGGAAAAATAAGAAAATAAAATAAAATGAAAATGAAAATGGAAAATAAAATAAAGAAAAACTAAGTCCACTGTTTGTAAACTTGACATATCAAGGATACCTGAGGTGAAATGGAGGTATGCAATCTATACTAGAAGAAGTTGGGAAGTATAGATGATGGATAGGAGGTTATCCATGGATTGGAATGGATGTGGTCAGAAAATGAGATGTTATATCTTATTATAGTTCTTACTTTAAGTGGATATTCATGATTAGTTATATGGTAAGAAGGTCAGATTAAGTATAAAAGCTTATTTGGAGATGGATGTGGTTATCTGTGAGAGTAAATAAAATACTTAGGTTATAGATCAAGTTAGGAAACTTATCTATAACTCTATAACTTAACCTTAGATGACAATTTTGGCCTTAACTTATGTATTATATCACTATCTATTGTAGTCATAATATTGGATGACTGAGGAAGTGAGTTATCTAGTTGATGGAGTGAGACTTAGTCATTATCTTTGTTAATTTTCAGACTGGAGACTACATAATATCTACTTGTTCTTACTATTTCTGTAGTCAGAACTATGGCTAAGGGAATAGTAGTATAGAAGATAACTAGAGAGATATTATAGAGACAGTTTCTAAGTTATGAGATAACTAGAAGTCTAGATGAGAAGTTGCTAAAAGGTAAAACACAAGAGGTTGATCTATATGCAAGTGAGCATAGATGCAGAAATATATCTAGAATTGATTAGAATTCTATCTAGAGGTAAGGAAGCAGATGTTTCAGATATCTTAAAAGTTGGTCTATAATATGTCTCTATTTAGTACTAAAAACTCAAAGGATGCTTGTTCTTACTCATTATTGCTTTCTCCAATAAAACCTAGTTTTCTTGATCAAAAAGCTCTTTTTTGAATACTGAAATATTATATCTCAATCTTACTGAATGCTTCAATCTTTTTGATAATAAGACTACCAAGTTGTAAGTTGCTTGGCAAATTTTCTGATTACATCTTCTTCTATTCTTACAATCACTTATGTTATAATTGATATCTTATACTTTACAGGTGTTTACTTCATGGTTACCTCAATCTAAATATATGTTGGGATTGTTTCATTTATGAACTTCTATTTTACCATGCCATATGTTTTTCTTATGTATTATCAGTCAGTACCTTATATAATAGAAGAGATATTCTCATGTAAACCTCACTTTCTACTTATTGTTTCCTTATAAATGCTTCCCTTATTCCTCATGGTCTATAGGTATATATAGTATTAGATATAGTCCTATATCTTTATGCTTTACCAGTTGATCATCTTACTTCTTTCTTAAGTCTTTGCCTAAGTTGCAATTTGAGCCAAGTTTAGAATTGTAATAACTTAAGTCTTACAAATCCTATTTAGAATCTCTTGACTATCTGTGTCTTACAGCTTTTTCCTCTTTCTCTACTCTTATTGTTGTCACTGATGCAAGTGCTATACTCCCAAAAACATGCATGCTATCTCTACTATGCATGTCTAGAGACCAGGATAACAAATATTATTCTATAAAGCCCCAGCTAGTTGGACAACTGCTTCTGATACTAAGCTGTTTACTATAAGACTAGGTATTACCCAGGCTACTAGTATGGACATTGAACATATTGTTCTTATCATTAATATTCTAAGTTGTGCTAAAAAGATAGTAGACCCTTCTATATATTCTGAACAAGCTCATTCCTTGGCTGTCTGCTCTACACTTAGATCATTCTTTTTTTGTAGCCTTAATCATAGAATTAAATTATGGAACTGTCCAAGTAATACTAAGTGGTCCTTACACCAACTATTCTATGATAATCTAACCAACATCAGAGTAGTTACTAGATTTTATCTAGTAACTTCTATTAATAGTTTTTGCTCCAAGAGTGTTCTCTCATGTTTAGATGCTTAGAGAATACTCTTCAACTGTTCTACTATTCAAAAGTGTTATTTTCTCACTCTCAGAGATAAGTATTGTAAGCTCACTTAGCCTAGCTATTTCAAGAGTGGTATTTGGCTCTCTTATATTGGCCAAGTGGTCATATTATATACTAGGTGTAAGAAGACTAGCTCATACATGAAATTTTAGTATGCCAATATTACAGATACCCATATTAAGCCCTACAGAGTCTTTATCTTCTATTAGTTAGTAATTCTAAACACTGTTGAACTATATTATCAAGATTGCAAGAAGTGGACTTAGTTTTCTTTACTTTCTTTCTCATTTTTATTTTCTTTTCCAATTTATTTCCCTATCTTCTATTTTTAGAACTTAGGACAAGAGATAATCACATGACAAGAAGAAAGGCATAGAAGGTACTAGAAGGATGATGTCATACTATGTATATAACACATGTTGGCTTTAAGGTATACACATGGCAGTTTAGGGTAGGCTAGAAGTACTTAGCATAGACTATGTGCTTTTAGTATATAAGGTAGACAATCCTGTAAGAAGTTTTCTATTGAGTTCTCTTGTGTAAAACCTATACAAGGTTCTTTCTTTCATCCAGTACTAAGAACTTAAGTTCATAATGCATATAAAGTTTGTCAAGCTAGCTCTATCATTTCTCACTGTCAAATCCTATTATATATTATTGTTAGGCATAGTTCATACTTGAAAGTGAAAGTCTGTAGAATTATATTGGAGTTCTGTACTAAGTATGGGAACTTGTACAAAGAGTGCAGAGTTACATACTTTGCAAATAATCTTAGCTTTAGCTTATATACTATGCTATCTGTCTATCATAGGATTACAACTTTAGAAGAATGAATGGAGTTCTAGGAGGTGAGTTCTGACATAACAAATATATTACTGTAACATTATATTTTAGTATTAATAATAGTTTATTATCAAACTGAAGATTATAGAGTATCTACTAGTTCTTAAATACAAGTATGATCAAAGAAGAACTTAGATATTTCATAGTACAGCTCCAAGTGAATATTTCAATGGTAAGACACTGACAAAGGTTTATAACAGAAGAACTCTGCTATATAAAACTGAGTACTTATGAGGTTTGAACAAATGATAATACTACTACAAAAGATATATTATGAGCAGAGATATTATAAGGGAATAACACTGCTAACAAGGGCCAGGCAGAAAAGAAGTTATGCTAGAGTGCAACAAAGACTATGCAGTACTAGCTCTTAACTGTGTACTAAAGAATTCAAAGGAAATAATATCAGAATCAGAAATTGAGGGAAAAGATTGAAACAATAATATAAGAGAAGAAACAAACCTCTAAAAAAGCTCTTATGAATGTAAAAGAGTATTGTTAGGAAGAATATTAAAAAGAATAACTTTTGCTTACAAATGCATTCTCTTACTAATACACTTCTAAACAGTAAATATTACACTGTGTGACAAGCTTCTTTGAAAAATCTAGTGAATAGATTGCAAAGCTCCTTAAAAGCCTATAACAATACTATCTATCCCAAGTAATGCATCCTGAAAGTACTTCTCCAGTCAAATCTTATAATTGATGATATCAACTGATACTCACCTTACTAGTCTTTCTTAGACTGCTAGAACTCTCCAAAACTTTCCTGAAAGTGAAAGTAAATACTAACAATTCTTACTTGAGAAATAGCAATTAAACCACTCACAAGTGGGAGGATTTAGATAGGAATCCTTTCTTTTGTTCCCTTCTACTCATATCTTATGTATTAGTCTAAAAATATAAGAAATGAAAACAAGAAAATGTAACCTAGACAGTTGAAAAAGTCTTCTAAAGTCTTAAAAGTATATGGTTTTTTCTATCTAACACCAGCCTACTAGCCTTTTTTTACTTGCAAGTACCAATTTTCTTTCTCTTTAGTTATTTCCACTAGCTATTTCTACTTGTGAGCCCACTCTTGACTTCTCTGGCTTCCAATTGATTGTGTTTCTGCCTTATCTTATTATCCAAACATTTATGACAATTCATATTGTACTTATAAGTGCCTATGCTTCATAGCTAGTTCTTTATGAGTGCTGTTGTATTTCATATCTATAAAAATCTAGTTTGATTGATAGCTACTACACTATATCTTAAGTTGTTTTTTGCTTGAGAGAGCCTGAGATATTATCTAGAAGTATTAAGTCTTCTCACTAAAGAGGTCTTAAATGCTCAAAAACTCAATAAGAATATGTTTTCTTGCAAAAAAGTATTTTCTGCCATAATACTGCTTATCTTGAAGAGAATATAAGAGAATAGAATAAGGTTTCTAGAGGTGACAAACATTCTATATAGCTAAGAGTTATATTTTAAACTCCTAAATCAGCTTACTCAAGTAGGAATGATGAAAATAGCATAATCAAAAATATTTCTAATAGAAACATCTGGAATGTCAGCCCAGAAAGGAAGAAAGGTTACTATTAGTAGTAGATGGGAGATGGTTGAAATAGTAGTTGAGGTCAAACTCTGAAAGTAGTAGCAGAAAATAGTAGAGTTATGTTATGATATGTGTGAGGACTAATATTTTCCTCTTTCTTTTATCTATTTTTCTTGATTTTATATTTTTTTCTTTTAAATTTCTTTTCTTTTTATTGACAATGAAGAGGCACATAACACTGTGGTCACATGACATGTCACATATATGATATCATAAAGCCTAGAATGGACTAGAGCAGTCTAAATGGATAACATCAAAGAGCATATTAACTGCACAGCTACCTTATGGTGTATACATGGTGCATTCATGAATGATGTATGGATATTAGGGCAGAAGTAATTATTTATAGCATGGATCATGTATAACTTATATAAATAGGGTAGCAATATAGCAGGAACTCCTTGTCAAGTTCTCTTGTGATCTCCACATCAATAACCTACTGAGAGCTTTACTTGTTTGTGTAATTATTGGACTTTGTGTCTAGTGGTTGCCACAACAGGTTAAGAAAACAAATACTATAGACTTTGATAACAGCATAAAATCTTGGGTTAAAATGTTGTGTTATGATTAAAGACTCAAAGTGTTAAGTTAACAAAGAAATCTTATATAGGGTTTACATAAGAGAACTCAATAGAGTTCCAAGTACAATATATCTACCTTTATATACTAAGCTAGTAGTTCATACTACACAAATTCTAACCTATTCTAAAGGCCATATATATTACATGCTATTAACATATAGTATAATATCATCATTTTAGAATCTTTTACATGCTTCTATATGATATGTTGTTATACTGGAAAATGCTTTTTCACAAAAAAACATACTCTTACCAAGTTTTCAAGTATTTAAGACTTATTCAAAGGTTTTAACTAGAAGACTTGATACTTCTAAGTGATATCTCAGGCTCTCTTGAGTGGGTTTCTGCTCAAGAGATAGTGTGGTAGCTGTTAATCAAACTAGATTTCAAGAATACAAGGTTTTTAGGAATAAGAGATTCCATCACACTTATAAAAAACTAGCTACAAAATATGAACACTTGCAAAAATGATCAGGATAGCCACAAACATTCAGACAATAGGATAAGGCAGAAATATAATGGATCAAAAGCAGAAGAAGTTTAGGATAAACTTGTAAGTAAAAGCAACCAGTGGAAATGACTAAGGAGAAATGGAATTGGTACTCATAAACAGGGAAAGACTATCAGATTGATGTTGGATTGTAAATAAGAAGAAAACTATGTGCCCATGAAACCTCATCAGTCTTCTATATGGTTTTGATCTCCATTTCCTATATCTATTCTCTACATTTTTAGATTAATATATAAGCTACAAGTAAAGGAGAGAAAAAGAGAGAACTCCTATCCAAATTCTCCCACTTGTGAGTGGTTTAATTGTTATTTTATTAGGTGAGCATTATTAGTACTTTTGGAAAAGTTTTGAAGAGTTCTAGCAGTCTAAGAAAGGCTAGCAAGATAAGTATTTAGTTAATATCTTTAGTTAAAAGATTTGACCTGAGAAATGTCTTTAGGATGCATCATTATGATCTTTAGAAGAATTCTAAGTATATTGTCTAAAACAAGTTACAAGTAGCACTCATCTCTAGAAGAGTTCTGTTAGAGCAACTAAGTAAAGTTCACAAAGTGTGTAGAATTTATGATCTTTAGGAAAACCTAAGCATGTGTTGTAGAATCTACAAATCAAATATAACTCACCTTTAGAAAATCATAAAAGAATAGAATAAGATTTCTCAAAGATGGCTAATATCCTAAATACTCTACTGTCTATTTCAATCTAGCAGAACAATGTTAGAGCAACTAGCAGAGTCTGCAGAGTTTCATAGGCTTTTATAACCTCCAGAAAAACCTAAGAAAACAGAATCAGGTTCTTGGAGATAACAGACATCCTATATAGCTATATTATATATTTTAATCTTCCAGATCAGATTACTTCATGAGAAATGATAAGAACAGTATAACTAAAAATATTCCTAATAGAGATATTTAGAATGTTAGTCCAAAAAGAAAGAAATTTTGTCATTAGCAATGGATAGGAGGAGGTTGGGATGATAAATAGTGTTGTATTAAATAGAGGTTAGCAATGAGGAGTAGTGGAGTCAACTAGATGAAATCCATAGGCTTTGACAGTAGTATTGGGTATTTTGGAAAAAAGAGAACTCCACAGGCTTTAGTAGTAGTATTGGGATTATGTCATGGCCCAAACTCTAAGCCCTGTCTATATTTAATATAGTTATTTTGACATCAAAACTCTGCTAGTATTTTGGTTATTTATTTCTCTCAAACTCTGTAAAATTACTCAGACTTTTATGCAAAGTTTTCTCCTATTCAACATGAACTCCTTTTAGTGTTTCACTATTAAAATATCCACTTAGAGATCTGTTTAATTACTCCTTTAGTTACTTTATATATTTAAGGCTGGTAATTACTCTGTAATAGCTAGCCTAATAATTAACTAAAGTTAACACCAAACTTTGGTGTCAATGGTTACATACTTAATCCTCTTCTTATAACTTCTAATTTCTCCTTCCAAGGTCTTTCTCTAAAATTGTAACCCTACAGCTTGTAAAAAATACAACATATAAGTTAAGGCCAAGGTTGTCCTGGAAAGTCTGTATTTTTATCAAACTTTGATAAGTTTCCATACTTTTCAAACTATATATCTTCTTCAGACTTTTGTCCTTTAAGTGTGGACCACACTTAACAGATTAAAAAAATAGATTCTCTTATAAACAATACTGAGTTAATATCAGAATAATAGTGTGTAGATGATCAGAAACCTAGGTCAAAGTATCTTAAATATTACCTGAAAAGACATGATTTATTTGATAGTAATAAAGAGACAGTGTGCAATGATCTAAGAGATCTTCAAAAAGAGCTAGGTATAAGCACAAAGTTTGAAGTCAATGATAACAAAGTCTGTAGGTTTTACAGCAGAATTTGGTAGTACTAGAAAGCTAGGTAGTTTATTACAAAGTCTATAGGGGTCAGGGTTGAGTGAGCTTGCTTAGCTATATAAAGAAAAGTTGGGTCCTCTTACAAATCCTAGAAGAATAGAATAAAAACTCCCAAAGATAATAGCTATTCTAAATACTACTTAAGTATATTCCAATCTAGTAGAACAGTGCTGACATAACTAAAGAATGATTGTGTCTAGATGGTCAGAAACTCTATTTAGAAGGTCAGCTAAAAAAAAAGAAGTTCACTATTATAATCACTACCTCATATTTTACAGGAGTTTACCTTATGCTGGATAACATTGGGATTTGTTTCATCTTGACTTATTATTAACTGTGCTTTGCTTCATCCTCATGTTGTATCAGTTAGCACTTCATATAGTAGTAAAGGCTTTACTATACTTTTCTTATTTTTTCCTTATTGTTTTCTTACAAATACATTACTTATTCCTCATAGTCATTATATATATATAATAGTAGATACAGTTCTGTATTCTTACACTTTACCAATTTATCATCTCTTCTACTCTTACTCAAGTTGTTGTGGTAACCACTAGACACAAAGTCCAATAGCAGCACTACAAGTAAATCTCTCAGTAGGGATATCTAGTGGGGAACACAAGTTGTGTATTCACAAGAGAACTTGACAGGAAACTACAACAGTATTCTACCAACTATTTATATAAGTATTCATGGTCTATGCTATGACTGTACATTGTCTTACCCTAATGTCCATGCCCTATCCTCATATACATTACTCATCCACCATATGTCTACCTCAAGGCCACTATGCTATATCCATGTGCCCTGACGTCATACTTCTTTAATCTCCATTATACATATGTGCACCATGTATACACCATGAGGAACCCATGTCCCTTGACATCACTCTATCTCTAAACTCTTCCTGATCCTTCTAGACCCTAAGTTCTTCCAGACCACTCTAGACTCCTCTAGGCCTATGACATTATGTCATGTGACTTCCCAGTCACATGTCCTCTCTCTTTCTTGTTGTAGACTAATAATATAACTACTACTATATCTTATCTCTGTCCTAACCCTAACCCTAAAGTCTGTCCACTCTTTTGTCTTATAACACAAGTCTTTATCTAAGTTACAATCTAAGCTAAGCTTATAGTCATAATATTTGGTAAAGTGTTATCAAACTTATCTTGTAAAAGAAGAGTGCATAGTAGTTAGATCATTAAAGAACTATCAAAACTACTTTGTGGTAGAACCATGGATAAATGGTTATATTACAAACTCAAGATCTTAGAATAAGTCAAGAGAAAAAATCTTGTATTAAAATTAACATAAAAGAACTCAATGGAGTTCCTAGTACAAACTATCTATCTTATATACACTAGGCTACTGTTCTATGCTACACTACTATTCCTACTCTAAAAGGCTATATATTATCCTTAAAGTTAATATATATAGAATATACTATATAATATTATTTCTTTCCAGAACTTTCTATAATGTTCTATATAACACATGATTTTGTAACTGTAACTTGTGACAATTTGTGACAGTCATGTATGATGTCATCCTAAACCCTAACCCTCAGTTCACAAATAAAGAAAATATAAAATAAAATAAAAAAAGATTAAGTCCTCTGTCTTTAATTCTGATAGGTTAGAATAATAGTGATACAGACAACTTTGTGGTAAGAAGAACCACAGACAGAACAGACTAGACACAGACTATTGTAGTAGATATTGCAGACAGACAAGATAAACAGACAAAGTCAAGAAATAATAGGTATTAAGACATTAGAAGAGATATTAGAATTATTGAGGATTACTAAAGAATATACCTCAGACAGAAACAGAACTACAGAGCTAACATTATCAGAAGAGATATCAATGATACTTATACCAGCAGTACACAATAAAATAGCACATACAGTTATGCTAAAGAGCATGGTCTTAGGCTTGGGATAGTTTGATAGTGACTAGATGAAATTTGAAGATAAGTAGAGATAAATCTGATTATTCCTCAAGAGTAACAAAGTTATAGCAATATATAACAAAATCACTGCAGTATTAGCCTAACTTAGAGGGAATGTAACAGAAATCTATGTACAAAAGAAAACTGACCAGATAAAAAAAGAAAAAAATATCCAAGATTGGAACAATTTCATTAAAGAAATCAAGACAGCATTTAGTAACAAAAGTAAGACAGTAGATGCTGAATGGAATATTCAAACTTTCAAGCAAAAAAAGAAACACATCATAGACTTCATAATATTATGAACTAAAGCCCTTAGGGTTGGACAATAGAACAACTCTTGTATTGAGTAACATAAGAGAACTCAATAGAGATCCCTTTACAAACTAATCTATCTTATATACTACTAACTATGGTCCATGCTTACTACTGTGTACCCTACCCTAAACGACCATGTGTAGGACATGAGGTCAACATATATTATCCATATTGTATGATATCATTTGTTCTAGAATCTTCTACCCAATTCTCCCAAGTCTTGTAATCAATGTTGTGACCACACCATCAGATTGTGACAGTGTGACCAATCACTTCTAACCCTAACTCTATTTGTTCTAAAAATAGAAAATAGAAAAATAAAAATAAAAAAAAGAAAAATTAAATTAAAAACTGAAAAAATGAAGTCTACTTTCAACAATCTTAACATATAATAGAATTCAAAGCATTGGTCATAAAGACTGAAACTGATGACATATACATAATATTTTTGCTGAAAAAGAATGTGAGAAGTGACATAATTATCCACCCATAGCAGTACTAGAATTACTAAAGGAATAGAAGATGGCAATCATCTCAGTTGGACAAGAATACAAATCTACAGAAGAAAAACAAGATAATAGAACAGGATTAGGAATTACTTATAGAAGAAGAGAAGTACCTATGGATATTAGAAAGTCTAAAGACAACTATGACAAAGATGGGAAATCTAGATACTTCAATTGCAATATATATAGACATATGACAAAGAATTGCTAGAAGCCAAAGAAAGAAAAGAAAACTAGAAAGTGCTAGAAATATAACAAAGTAGGACACCTTGCAAAAAACTGCAAGTAAGAACATAAAATGAAGAATAGAAGTATACAAAAAGAATTACATAACAAAAACAGCAACAAAGAAAAGGGTTTTATCAAAGGTTTGGAGTAGGCATGGTATAACAAACCTCTGTATATAATAAATTCCTTAATCAATATGTTATTCCACAATGAAGAGATAACAAAGAAAGAAAACTTAATATGTACACAAATATAAAGACATCAAATGGGAAAAAATTATAGCTCAAGGCACTGGTTAATTCAGGATGTACCTACATAGAAATCAATAAATAACTAGTAAAGAAAAAACAGATTAAAACAGAACTAATGAACAGATAATTTGAAGTCTTTAATATAAACAGAACCAAGAATGGAGAAGTAATAAGATTTGCATTGCTATAACTGAAAATTAACAGATACATAGAAAGAATTAATATAGCAGTCACAGACTTAAATAGCACAGACATGTTCCTAAGATATGACTATTTGGTCAAACACAACCCAGAAATTAATTAGGAAAAGAGAACAATGTGATTTACAAGATGTTCAAAGAAATGCAGGATACAATATTAAAACATTTTGTTTACATCAAGGAACAGAAGATTATAACTAATAGAAGACATAGATAAAAGACATCAGAAAATTGGTAAGGAACTAGACTAGACAAATCCAAGATTTACCAGAATATATTTGATCATTCACACATCTGTTCAATATAAAGAAATTTGAAAAATTACTGGAATAAAGAGAATGGAATCACAAAATTAATTTACTAGAAGATGTGCCAAAGGAATTAAATACCAAGGCCTATGCAATGATAGTCAAGAAAAATAAAGTATTAAATCAATAGTTGGAAGAACAACTCAAAGCAGGATTAATTGTAAAATTGAGCTCAAGATATACAGCACCATACTTCTATATTTCAAAGAAAGATAGATCACTATAACTAGTGCAAGACTACTGGAAGTTGAACCAGTATACGATAAAGGACAAAACACTGCTACCCTTAATTGGAGAAGTGATTAACAAGCTCAAGGACATAATATACTTTGTCAAACTAGACCTTATCTAGGAATATAATAATGTATAAATCAAAGAAGGTGACAAATGAAAAGTAGTATTTTTAATGAACAAAGGATTATTCAAGTCAAAAGTAATATACTTTGGGCTATACAACTCATTAGGAACATTTTAATGGATGATGAACAGTATATTCCAAGAACTCTTATATAAAGAAGTATTGGCAAATTATATGGATGACTTCATGATATTAGCCAAATCCAAGAAATAACTTGAAGAATAAACAATATAGTTTTTGAAGATAGCAGAGAAACACAATTTTTGCTTTAAACAGTCAAAGTACAACTTCAATACCAAATAAATACCTATTCTGGGGGTAGTTGGAAGAGGAAAAGTATAAATGGAAAATAACAAAGTAAATGCAGTCAAAGAATGGAAAACTCCACCAAGATAAAAGAAGTAGAGGGCTTCTTAGAGTTTGCAAATTTCTACTAACACTTTATCAAGAATTTCAGTTATACAGTGAAACCTCTCAGTGAACTCAAATAAAAGAAAGAGTAGAAATGGGAAGATGAATATTAGAAGGCATTTGAAAAGCTAAAAGACAAAATCACAAGTCAGCTGGTATTTGCTCTACCCAAAAGAAAAGGGAAATTCAGAGTAGAGATAAACATATCAGAACATGCTATTGGAGGAGTTTGATCTCAAGAACAGGAAGGGAAATGGAAACCAATTGTATTTTCACCAAGAACAATGCAAATAGCTGAAAGAAACTATAAGATATATAACAAAGAACTACTGGGTATAGTAGAAGCTTTGACAAAATGAAGGCAATATCTACTGGATGTCACTGAAAAATCTAAAGTTTGAACAGATCATGAAAATTTCAAATACTTCAGGGAACTATATAAACTTAATGGACAACAAACAAGATGGTATCTCAAGTTGCAAGATTATGATTTCATTCTATAACATATTTCAGGAAAAACAAATATGAAGGCAGATATCCAATCAAGTGGACACCAAAGATGACAACAAAGATATCAAGATGCTCAAAGACAAACTATGGATAAGAAAAGTCAATAAAGAAATAGAAGTAATAATATTTAGAGAAAACCAATTAGTAACAGAAACTATATTATTAGAGGAAATCTGTAAGAACAATATGAAGAAGCAAGTTCAAAATGAGTTAGAAAAGAAAGATGGACAGGCATGTGAAGACAATAGAGTAGTCTACATGGAAGAAAGAATTTATATTCCAAATAATAGGAAAATTTGAGAGCAAATTCTACAAGAAAATCATGAACTAGCAGATATAGGATATTTAGGACAACAATTCAAGAATGCCAGAAATCCCAGCAAAACAAGGTGTAGCATATGAAAAAGGCAAGAGAACTTCACCCATTGGAAATATCTCAAGAACTATGGCAAGAAATTAGTATCAATATCATTGGACCATTATCTAAGTCAAACAACAAAGATACAATAGTGGTTATAGTGGACTGATTCTCAAAGATAATCAGACTCAAAGCAACAACAACCACAGTATTATTAGAAGAGATATCCAAGATCTACAAAGATGAAATATGGAAAATTCACAAAGTGCCAAAAGAAATTCTCAGTAACAAAGAATCTTAATTTGCTTCATAATTCATGGAAGATTTAGACAAGGCATTGGAAATGAAACAAACATTATCTACACTATACCACCCTCAAACCAATAGTCAAATAAAGAGAATTGATTAAGAAGTTAAAGTGTTTTTGCAACATGATATTAATTACCAGCAAAATAATTGGATAGTGTAGTTATCAGTAGTAGAATTCTAATACAATAACAAGAAATATGCAGCTACAGGATATACCTCATTCAAACTTAACTTTGGATAATATCCATGGAAAGAGGACCTGACAGTAAAAACAGAATTATCAAAACTGGAATCTTTCTTTGAAAAACTACAGAAAAGTTGGGGAGCAACAAAGAAGTCAATAGAAATAGCAAAAGAAACCATAAAGAAGCAGTTTGATAAGAAGAGGTATAATCTATAAGAACTGAAACCAGGAGACAATGTGTGGCTGGAGACTAAAAATATCCAATTAAAATAACCCTCCAAGAAGCTGAACCAGAAAAGATACAGATTTTTTAAAATCACAAAGAATATTGGTTAGGAAGCATTTTAGCTAAAGTTATTAGAAGAATAGGTAATTCACAATGTGTTCAATGAAGACTTGCTGACAAGGTGCAGAGAACTCCAATTTAATGGACAACACATGGAAATAGCACTACTACCAGAAATTATTAATAAAGAAGAAGAATATGAAGTAGAAGAAGTATAAAATCATAGAAAACAAGGAAGAGGCACACAATTCTTAATCTACTAAAAAAGTTATGGAAATAAACACAACCAATAGATAGCAGAAATGGGGTTATCACATGCTAAACAGGTGATTCAAGACTATTGGGCAAAGCTTTTGAAACAAAACTTATAAAAGAGGGAAGTAAAATTCCAAATTGACATCTCAAAGCAACACAAGTAACTAAGAAACTTGAACATGCTTTACCAATTTACAACTGCCCCTATCTTCCCCAACACATACATTGCTTACATAGTCAACAATATAGACCTTATCATGACTTTAAACAAGAAGAAGTATTGAACAAAGAAGTATTACAAGATCATTCAAGGATTAGAAACAATAGCTCATATCTAACTACAAATCCAAAACCTTGTCAAGTTAGCTAATATTACAAACAACTAACTAGCAGATATCAAAACCACCTTGATACAAATGGGAGAAATACACAAGATGCAAATAGAAGGAGACATTTACAGCATATCAGAAGAATCAAGGAATATTATTCACAGAGACATGGAACAACAGACATATCTTATACAAATGTTACTTACAGATAAACTGGATTAATATAAAGGCAAAGAAGATAAAAGAGTCAATGAATCTATTAAAACCTTACAAGAAGTATACCAGGAAACATACCAAGACAATCTTCAACCAATAAATATCAATAAAGGAAAACGAAAGAAAGAAGTTGTTCAAGATAAAAAAATATTCTTATACAAACCATATGACATATCATCAAAATCCAGCAGATAAATCACTCCAGAATCCAACCTCATACAAAAAGAAATTATCAATCTAGAAAAGACACTAAAAATATTACAAGCCCTGACAAAGGCCATCCTATTCCTTCCACTAGCTCATTACAAAACTATTCAACAAGATGGAGAAAGAAATATACAATATTGGAAAAAAATTGTAACCAAATTCATTAAACAAAAACACAATTCAGACACAAGTTATCAAAGATTTCTCATCAAAATGTACTCAGGAAGACCACCACATGAACCTTTCTTCATCACATTAACTTTAAAAAGAATACTGGTCATTAGAACTACCAAGAAGTTAGTAGCATCATATGTGGTAGAAGATCTATCATTTTTGGATTGAACAGAGTTCATAGGGATATGAATGCTAAAACAGAGTATTGTTACAATCACTACCTCATGTTTTACAGGAGTTTACCTCAGAGTGAATATCATTGAGGTTTGTTTCATCTTGACTCATTATTAACTATGTGTTGCTTCATCCTCATATTGTATCAGTCAGTGTCTCATATAGTAGTGAAGGCTTCATCACGCTTTCCTCATATTTTCCTTATTGTTTCCTCATGGACATGTTACTTATTCCTCATAGTCATTAGGTATATATAGTAGTAGATACAGTCCTGTATCCTTACACTTTACCAATTGATTATATCTTCTACTCTTACTCAAGTCTTTGTCTAAGTTACAACCTGAGCCAAGCTTATAGTTATAATACTCACAGTAGCAACACATAGAACAACACTGTATTGAAACACTAAATAATACTCAATAAGGTTCAATAGCAGAAAGTAGTAATATTATCTTGATGAGCTCTATGGAGTTTAGCATTGTTCAGAGATTATTGACTAGTATGATTAGTATAGACATCTGCAATATTTGTATACTGAAATTTTGTGTAAGGGCTGGTTCTTTTATAATTTGTATAAGTAGTAGTCCAATTGAACAAAACTTCTTGAGTTCTCTTATTATCCCTACTCTAGTTGTTATGATTTAAGGACAATAGCTACAACAATATCTAAGAAATACTTAAAACCTCTTTGAATCTTATTATTATGAATAGAGGGATTTTGACATTAAAGCAAACTCTTGGGAAAATGCTTTAGATATGTTCATACTAAACTAAGTAGCAGAGTTTTACTGTCTAAACCTCTATACTCCACAATTTAAGTAGTAGATTTTACAAGTATTAAGTTTTTTTCAGTTTCTCTTACCTTAAGACATAGCAATTTGGAAAGGAGAGTAAATATCAGAGAACTAGATTTTTTACATCATTAGTCTCTCCTACTCTTAATAAACTCTAATCTTTATTACCAAACCTCCAGAGTTTAGTACAAACTCAGCTATTATAACTTAAGACCAAGTGTTTAGTCAAAAGAGAAAACTTGTATTGTTTAGCACAAAATAATTTGGTAGAGTTCCTAGTACAGGTATGTCTACTTTATATACCTCTGATATGTGGTCTATATACATATACATCTAGTCTATTCTAAATGTTAAAAGTTATATAGATAAAGTCATCATTTCTTTATAATGTATGACATTATTCTTCTAACATGTCACATGATGTTGTAATCATAACTGTGACATGTGTGACCAACATATGATATCATCTTATTCCTCCTTTACTAAGTTCAAAAAAATAAGAAAAGAAAAAGAAATAAAAGAATCAAAAATAAAAAAGACTTAAATAAAAGGAGAGAAACAGAAAAGAAATTAGTCTACTATTTTTGATTCTGACATTAGCCATTATAAGAAGATCTAGTACTTTTGAAAATTTCAAGATACAAATACCAATGTAATAGATAATGAGATAGATATTAGATGAGAACAGTATCAGAATTAAAGATAATAGACTTGACTTTTTCATTTTTCTTATTATTTTATTTTTATTTTTATTTTTATTTTATTTCTTGAACTTAGAATTAAAGTTTAGTATAACATTACAAGCTATCACACATCTGTCACAAGTCACAGTCACACAGTCACATACCACAGAAGGATGAAAAAGATTTTAAAACAATGATATTATTCCACATATCAATAGTATATAATATGCATAGTCTTTAGAGTAAGCTAAGGTTAGTATAGCATAGACTAGTAGTCTAGTATATAAGGTAGACATCTTTGTACTTGGAACTCCATTAAGTTCTCTTGTATAATCTCTATATAAGATTTCTTTCTTTTAACTTACTTTAAGATCTTAATTTTATAATAAACAGCTAGTGATGAATAAAGTAATAAAAGTTAGATAATGTTACAATTTAAGCTTCAAAGTGTTAAGACAAAAGAGAAATCTTAGGGTTAATACAAGAAAACTTAATGAAGTTCCTAGTACAAAGTAGTCTATTTATCAGACTTAAAAATAGTAGACTTAATTTTTTTTTCTTTTATTTTTTTTTCTACTTCTGTTTTTTTTATTTGAACTTAATTAAGAGGTGGTGATATGATATCATATATATCACAGTCACAGTCACAACAATACATAATATGGAGATAATCATAAAAATTTCTAAAAAAATAATATTATAACAATATAGCTATAATATATTTGTTATAACTTAAACCTCAAAGTATTAAGATATATATAGTATAATATTATTATTCTAAAATCTTTTACATTCTTCTATATAACACATGATTATGTGATTATGATATGTAATATATATATGACTTAGTATCACATGTGATATTATGCTAATTCCTAACCCTAAGTCCAAAAAATAAATAAATAGAATCTACTATTTTTAATTCTGATAATATTAGCCTTATATATATCTTATAATATTTAGAATAGATTGGATATAGAAGTGCATAGACCATAGTCTAAAAATATATATGATAGATATATTTATACTAGAAACTCTATTAAGTTCTTTTATATTAACCTAATACAAGATTTATCTTTTGTTCTTATACTCAAGCTTAAGTTGTAATACTATTTTATATACTCCAGACTATAGTCTATACATATTTATAGAATGATCTAGAACAGATGATGTTATATAATATAGCAATAATATGTTAGTCTTATAAAAAGTATATAAGTTTTAGAATAAGCTAGCTATAGTATGTATATAAATTATAGTCTACTATATAAGGTAGATTAGCTTGTAATGGAAACTTTATTGAGTTTTCTTGTGTTACTCAATAAAAAAGTATATTTTTTATCTTAACTTAAAATCTAAGTTATAACAATTTATTTCAGAACTGTTAAGATGACTAGTAAAGTCACAGAGTTTTGCAAACTTATACAACCTCTAGAAAGTTCTAAGTATATTAACATAACAAATAAGTATAAGTGATGCTTACTTTTAGAAAGTCCTAAGAAAAAATAATAAGAACTCCTAAGATTAGCAACTGTTCTAAATACTAATTAACTTATTCCAATCTAGTAAAACAATACTAATATAAGTAAGAATAACAATAGACAAGTGATTAGAAACTCTATTAAAAACATCTAAAACTCTATTAGAAAAGAAAGAAAGAAAATTTACAGTAGATACATTTAAAAGGTTTGAGAATAAATATTGATAATATACTTGCAGGATTCAGTAGAATTACTTGAGAAAGACTACAAGATCTAGTGGAGATAGGAAAATACTAGCTAATAATAGATAAAAATACTATAAAGCTCAGTAGGATTATAGGCAAAGTTTGGATACCAAAACTTTATATAAAGACAAGTTCTTATCAGAGTTAAAGACAATAGACTTGGTTTATTTTACTTTTCTTTCTTATTTTTATTTTATTTTTATATTTTAAACTTAGGGTTAAGATTTAATGTGAAATCACATATTACAGTCACAGTCACATAATTACATAACATATAGAAGGATATAGAAAGTTCTAGAATAATAATGTTATACAATATTTTTACTATATATTGATTTTATAGATAATACATAGCCTTTAGAATAGATTGATATTAGTCTCATACAAACTACTAGCTAGTATATATATATAAGATAGACAGCTTTGTACTAGAAATTCTATTAAGTTCTTTTATATTAACCTAATATCTATTAGAGTTATAAATAATGAACTTAGTTTTATTTTATTTTTGGTTTTTACTTTTACTTTTTTTAATTTTAGACTTGAATAAAAAATATAATGTGATATCATATATAATAGTCACACAAGCTACAAAGTATGACATCTGTTATATATATCCCAGTCATACTCATACAATTATATAACATGATAGAAGAATATAGAAGGTTCCAAAACAATAATATTATATAATATATTATATATATACTAACCTTATATATAATGCATGCTCTTTAGGGTAGGCTAAATTTAGAGTAGCATAAACTATTAGCCTAGTATATATAAGATAAATGCTTTAAACTAAGAAACTCTATTGAATTCTTTTATATCACTTGACATAAGAGTCATCTTTTATTCTATTATTTGAACCTAAGTGTCATAGTATGTTTGAACTCTTATATTTTATTTTTTCTTTTCTTTTCTTGAATAATGAAGAGATATATGACTGTGGTCACATGACATATCATATAGCATGATATCATAGGTCTGGAATCTAGGAGAAAGACTGAAAAGATAATATCAAGATACATATCTATAGTATGTTTACCTCATGACTAACATATAAATATTAAAGTAGGATTATTTATTATTAGTACAAACTATAAACTATTTGTATAAATAGAATAATAATATATTGGAAACTCCTTGTTAAGTTCTCTTGTAATCCCTACAAAACTCTTGCTTTATAAATATTAAATGTAGTTCATATCTTATTATCTAAGATCTTGTTATAACTCAACAACCTTAGAGGGGATTGAAGAGAAAGAACCTTGTATTGGATAATATAAGAGAACTCAATAAAAAACTCTGTACAATATTGTCTATCTTATATACTAATATCCCATAGTCTATGCTCTACTACTTTAGCCTACTCTAAATAATTATATGTAAGCCTTAAGAACAATATATGTTAAACACATTATATAACATTATTGTTTCAAAAGCTTCTACTGTATTCTATTATGACATGTGACTGTGTAATATGTGTGACACATCGTGACTAGTTTTTGATAGTTGTGACCATAATGTCACACCAAACTCTAACCCCCAAATAATAAGAAGAAAATAAGAAAAGAAAAATAAAACCATGTTCAATATTCACAATTCTAACAGATTTAGTAGAATATTTCAGAAGTCTAGATAAGTAGTCAATGCATTATCTGAGAATATATATATTATACATATTATATGACATCATTTCTTCCAGAATCTTTTACTGCCTTCTATTATATTATGTGACTAATGTGTGATAGTAATATATAATATTATACTTAAACTCTAATCCTAGTTTCTATAAATAGAAAATAAAAATAAAAATAAAATAAATCTAAGTCTACTGTCCATAATTCTGATAACAAAGGCCAGTGAGAACATCTGAAATGGAATAGAAATGTGTAATTTATACTAAAAGAAGTTGGAAAGTATAGATATGTCATATTCCAAACTCCAAATATGTCTGAGACATGTCTGACTTCAATACAACATCAAATCCCCATGGTTATTTGGCTTTATTTGTGCCTAAAACTCTATTGGTGGTTTAATACTTTATAACAAACTTAATTCCATGAAAATTCCACAGTTATTTGGCTTTATTTAAGTCAAAATCTGTGGTCATCTTTATCTATTTCCATTGCTTAATTATTTTCTTCAAACTCTGCAAAATTACTTGGACTCTACATAGTTTTCTTCTCTCCAAATCTGAACTTCTATTTAGTATTTTATTACTAAAACACTTGCTCAGAGATCTATTTTAATTACTTCTTTTATTATTTAAGGCTAGTAATTACTTTGTAATAGCTAGTCTAATAATTAACTAAAGTTGATGCTAAATCTCCAATGTCAATAATGACATACTTTACTCTTCTTCTTATAACTTTTTATAAGACTATCCTCTAAAATTACAACTATATAGCTTGTAGGAGATATAATACATAAGTTGAGGCCAAGGTCATTCCAACAAGTCCACATTAATAAGCTCATTGCATAGAGTTTCCATATTCTGCACATCTCTAAGCTAATTCTATAGACTTTCATCTTCAAGTGTGAACTATATCTAACAAGATAAAGGGAAAAAGATTATCCATGGGTAAAAATGGATGTAAACAAAACACAGAATATAACAATAAGACTACTTAGTGCACTATTGATCATTTTGATTAGTAGTTGCTACAGTACTAAGATATAACAATATATAGTCACTAAGTCTTGAATTGTAACAGTTTTCTTATAAGAACCTTTTTTAACTTTCTTCTAGTTATGTAATGTTGTGACTGTGACTGTTACAGGTGTCATGCTTGTGACATATGTAACTTTTTTTTTTAATTCAACAATTTATTACATGGTGCACAAAGACAGACCATGGTACCTACTTTCATAACTACATATAGAAGAAGCATACTAACAGGAAAATAGGAAGAGAGAAAAGAGAAAGGATGAAAACAGAAAAGAAGAGAAGGACTAAACGACAAGAATTGAGAAAAGAAAAGCCAAGATCTACTTAGTGAAATAAACTATAAGTCTGTAAATGCGAAAGCATTGGGATTAGCAATCAAGAACATAATAAAGTGGTTCAGAGAGTCTCTTCTAGGGTTCCAATACCCATTGAATCTTTTACACTCATGAAGAATATGTCTCCTTGATTCAATAGGATAATTGTTGCAAGGACACAAAAAGTTCTTGTTTGGGAAGAATCTTAGCCGATACTCCCCAATGGGGGCGTAATTGGTGATAGCTCTCGTAG
>Ga0157364_1000365_pt1 | contig 28856 bp, 23 predicted proteins | sample AttsexASBM2_FD_111476 | JGI IMG/M metagenome (GOLD analysis project Ga0157364, IMG submission 111476) | Fungus gardens microbial communities from leaf cutter ant in Ribeirão Preto, State of São Paulo, Brazil - Atta sexdens ASBM2 | ecosystem: Host-associated > Fungi > Mycelium > Unclassified ... | reverse complement strand
TTTGTAAGGTAAGTCCAGTAGATCAAAGATGAGCAGGAGTGGATAGCAATCCTTTTTGGAAATACAGTTAAGACTGCAGAAGTCGACATAGAGACATAGTGAACTATCTTTCTTCTTGATAAGACTAGTGTACCATATGGAGAAGAGGTTGGTCGAATGAAACCCATGTTAAGGTTTTCCTCAATGAATTTCTTAAGAGCCTCTTGTTCAAATGTTGAAAGAGAGTATATAGGGCCAACTAGAGGTTGAACACCTTTTTCCAGATTGATTTGAAAGTTATAAGGATGATAAGAAGCAAGGACTTCAGCTTTGGTTTTGCTGAAAATGTTGGTGAATTCGTAATATTTGGAGGAGACATTGGAAAGGTCAGGAGCTTCTGCAAGTTTTGTGAAGTTAACCTGAATATCCAAAGAACAAAGACAGAGTTTGAAATTGCTAGAGCCTGGAAGTTTTGATGCTTGCAAGAATGCCAAAGTACCAATGATAGTAATGTTAGATTGCTCAGAGATGAACATAGAGGTCTCAAATGCAGATATAGAAACCATAGGGTCTGATAATTGCAAAAAGGTGTCAAGAGATGACAGGGATGTCAATGGTGTGTTGGTCACAATACGAGAAGGAGCAAGATTATTCCACAAAGATGAATAGAAGTTTATCAACCCATTTGCCTAGTCAATTAGTGGATTGTGTCAGGCAAGCCAGTTGTATTCAAGGACCAAAGAGCAGAAAGAATTCAGCAAAATAACATAGAAGTCCAGATTCATACAATCACCAGTAGGAAAAATTATGGGTAAGTTAGTAGTTTCAGAGACAGTGCTGTTTGATGAACCATCAAACAAGCAGAGAGCAACCAGAGAAGTTGCATATGTCTTCAAATGATGAGTATCTATGAATTTCAAGTCTATAAAACAATGAGTAGACCTAGAGTCAACAAGAGCTCAGAACAAGATTTTATTAAGGTGATCTTAACCAAGGATCAAGAGAGAGGTGAGGAAAACAAAGAGTGAATGGGGATTGGAAAGAGCAGATGTGTTGAGTTGGATGGGATCCATTGCTACATAGGGAAGTTCAATATGGCCCTCAGTCTGTGCAGAGTCCTAAGAGTTGCTCTCTATTTTTCTGAGAGTTTCTCGGAAGCAGTTGTTGAAGCACTATGGCCCTTAGGAGTGACTATAGTTTACTTCTTGGGATAGGAGTCCAACTTGTGGTCTCCTGTGCCACAATAGAGGCACAGATTATTTTTGAGGTACTTTTTGCACTTGTCACTGGTTAACTTGCTATTGTTGGCCAGCTTGGAGGAGAAGTCCACCTATGGAGAGTTTGATTGTTTTCTAGGAACAGAGGATGAAGATGGTTTGGAGAAGGATGTTTTGGCAAATAAAGCCACTGGAGATGGGTTCACCTTATTCTGGGAGGCCATAGTATGACTAGAGATGGAAGTTTTCCCTTGCTTCCAGAAGTAAGACTCAAGAGCCTCTTTTTCCACCTGCTTGGCACAGTGGCATTTGTAGTCGTGTCCCCAGTAGCAGTGATTGATAGTCATTGCTAAAGCATACATATCTTGGAATGAGGTGGGTTTTCCTTGTTCCCTAGTGGAGATAGGATCCTGGATCTAGTTGAGAAGACCTTGGTAATAGCAGTTGCAAAGAACACTATTCCCCCAACCTAATTAGGAGGCATAGCACATGAAATCCATATTGTAAGTAAGATAGTTAAAATTGACAGTAGAATTTAAGAAATTGCATTATCTAACAAGAGACTATAGAATCTTATGAATTAGGTCAGAAAACACAAGCTACCAGCCATGGAAGCCATCAAGTTTAATGGCCTTCTATGTAATGAATCAAATAATCTATGACAAGCTTTATACTAATTGTATAACTTAGCTCAAAATAGACCTATCAACTTACAACTTCTCAATGAGTAAAGTGACCTCTATTTTCCAATATGAAACTCAAAGACATGATCAACAAGTATAGTAGCTCATCTATTCTGGATCCAGACCATATCTTGTAGAATCATCTTAAAGAGGTATTAAACAATACCAGATACTGTTCTAACATTGTCAACATAGCAAATGCATGTATCAATCTCAGCTACTGGCCAACTCACTTCAAGAAATTGTTGTCTATTATCATCCCTAAACCAAATAAACCTTCATATAACACTCTAAAAGTCTTTCACTCTATTGTACTTCTCAATATGCTAGAAAAATTAATTGGAAAAGCAATAAGCAGTAGACTTTAAGTACATTCTATTGCATCAAACTTATCACAAAATGAACTACTCACTTATTTGTGATATCTGAACCTTGGGTGCACTTTCAGAGGTTTAGGAGTGATTCAGAAGTTCAATAATAATAACAATGATGATTAAGATCAATACAGATGATAAAGGATAAAGATTAATAATAATTGATGTTGTTAAGTCTAAGATCTAATTCTCAGACACAGAAGTATATATATATATATATAATAGTGATGGTTTGTGTACAAGCTGTTTCCATCACATGATCAAAACTCATACCTAATGGGATGTTACGATCTTAAGCTAGAGCTCAGGTTGCAATCTTAGGCAAAGACTTGAGAAAGAATAAAGGGATATATCAAGTGGTAAAGTGTAACGATACAGGAATGTATCTATGCCATATATACTATAGAACATGTTGTTACAATGAATAGTCCATAAGGTAAATGAGTCATAAAGCATGAGGAAACAGAGAGGAGAAAATGAGGTTGTGACACCTATTACATAAGGCACTGACTGAGACTACTTTGGCACAGCCGATCATATCATCATATCCTCAACCCAACTCCATGCTGTATCCTCGAGGTATCGATCATAACAATACCTTGTTTTCAGCTTTCATGTCCTCATGAAATTAAACCAATATCTCCAATTCTCCAACCACATACATCGCAACTGTTTTCTTGTTAGGACTGATAATGACCTAGCCTCGGTTGTCGATTGCAATGAAGAATAGTTCATGCAGAGGTCCTCCTTGGAACATCCTGATAGGATATCTGTTTCTTGATGTTTCCATATTATTTTTGTTGTCCACCAAAGCCATCACTACTTCTTTCCAGAAGTCAGGATCTTGTTCTTCTCTAGAGCGAAGCAATTGATAATAGGGAGGTGGTCAGAATACTCTTGTCTGGGTAGGGGATTTGACAAATTTCATGTACTTGAGAAGATTGTCAATCTCCTCGTCAATGAAACTCGAGCTCTTTGTCGAGATTGACTCTGATGCTTCATATGGCTTGATTAGTATTACTTCTTCTTCTACTCTTTCTTTCCCTTTGTCTTGTACTTCCTCTTCAATATATAGGTCCTGAATTTCCTGAATATTTTCATCCACATATTTGTTTCCTTTTTCTTTGTATTGATCTAATTCGTTGGCCAGCATCCTTTGGATTTGGAATGCTCATTTGTCCATGTCATTTTGAACCAAATATCGAAGATCTTCCAATATCTGTGTGATATTCATAGCGTTTAGTGTTCAATTGTTAATACTCACTGTTAGAATTGTCTCCTCCATCTCTGTCATTGTAGTATTAGTTTCTTCCACTATTTTCTTCATATCCTTCACCATCCTCTGCACATTGATCATTGCCTCTATTCCTTTCAAGGTCTTGTGGTATAACCTCATCCAATCTTCTCTCTCCTTCTTCATTACTTGTGCCTGGTCCATATTGTTCAATTTTCTTGAGATATAAGGGTTAGGGAAAGTGGATGCTGTTGTGTAGTTGTTGTTGTTGTTGGACAATTGAGAAGACATTTTTGTTGAAAAGTAGCTGTGGTAGTTTGAGTAAATACTTTTGCTGTCGAAATGGTATTTTACCACCCTCTCTTTATAAGTTTCGACTCGAACACCTTGCCCAGTAGTCTTTTATTGCTTCTCTTGCATGAGGCAACCCCATTTCAGCTATCCATTGGTCATGTTCATCCCCATAGTTCTTCCAATGCACCAAGTATTGCACCTCTCTTCCTCGTTTTCGATGCTTCCTGACTTTTTCTATCTCATACTCCTCTTCTTCATTAATAATCATTGGTGGAGGTGCTGGCTCCTCGTGCTGTCCTTTGAACTTTGGTTTCATGCATCATGTCAGCAGATTCTTATTGAAGACATTGTGAATCATTCATTCTTCTAAAAGCTCCAGTTCAAATACTCCCAATCCAATGTCCTTTGAGATTTTGAATGGTCCATATTTTTTATTGTCCAGCTTCTTTGAGGGTCAGTTCGAATGGATATTTTTGTTCTCCAGCCACACATTGTCACCAACCTTCAATTCTTGAGAATTCCTCCTTTTCTTGTCAAACTGCTTCTTCATATTCTTTTGCACTTCTTCCATTGCTTTGGTCGCCTGTTCCCAGCTTTTTTGTAATCTGATAAGGAAGTCTTCTACTCATGGAATGTCCGTTTTTACCATGAGGTTGCCTTTCCAAGGATGTCTTCTGAAGTTTAATTCGAATGGAGTCCTTCCTGTTGCCACATATCTCTTGTCATTGTACTGGAATTCCACAGCAGCCAACCAATTTGTTCAATCATCTTGTTGATAATTCACATAGTGTCGCAGAAAAATTCCTATCTCCTGGTTGAGATTCTTTCAATAGTTGTCTCTTTATTCCCAATACCTTTGTGAATTCATCCATGAATTTCAATGCGAATTGCAGTCCCCTATCACTTAGGATCTTTCTAGGTACTCCATGTAGCTTCCAAATGTTGTCCCTATAAATATTTGCTATTCCCTCCAATGAGATATTCGTCATTGTTGCTTTTAGCTGAATCATCTTTGTAAATCAGTCGACAATGACCACTATAGCATCCATTCCGTTTGACTTTGGTAAAAGCCCAATGATGTCGATACTGATTTCTTGCCATGGTCCTTGAGGTATATCCAATGGATGTAATTCTCCTGCCTTCTTTTGATGTTGAACTTTGTTCTGTTGGCATTTGAAACATCCTTGTACATATTTCTTGACGTCCTCTTTTAGTCCTAGCCACCAGTACATTCTCTTGAGAAGTTCCAACATCCTATGTTGACCTGGATGTCCTACATCCACTGAGTCATGGTTTTTCTTCAGAATTTCCTCCCGTATCTTCTTGTTATTTGGAATGTAGACTCTTCCCTCTATGTAGACCACTCCGTCTTCTTCCCAGGTTAGACCATCCTCTTTCTTCAGTGCTTGAACAACTTCTTTCTCTCTTGTTGTGTTTCTCTTGATTTCCTTGAGTATATTGCCTTCTTTCACTGTCGTTTTCCTTTTGATCATTGTGATCTCTGCTATGGTTCTTTGTTGCCATAATTCTTCTTTCAAAGTTGAACATCTTGATTATTTTCTTTGGTATTCACTTGTTCTTTTCTTGAAAGAATGTCTGCCTTAGTGTTTGTCTTTCCCGGTATATATTTCAATGTAAAGTCATAGTCTTGCAACTTTAAATACCATCGAGCTTGTCGTCTATTCAACTTGTGAGGTTCTCGAAAGTACTTCAAATTTTCATAGTCTGTCCAGACTTCAAAGGGTTCCATTGCATCCAGCAGGTATTGTTTCCACTTGGCTAGAACCTCTACTATTGCTAGTAGCTCTTTATCGTAGATCTCGTAGTTTCGTTCTGCTGGTTGCATTGTTCTTGACAAGAAAGCTATCGGTTTCCATTTCCCATCTTATTCTTGGGATAGTACTCCTTCTATTGCATATCCTAATGCATCTGTCTCCACTCTGAATTTTCCCTTTCTTTTTGGTAGAGAAAGGACCGGTTGACTTGTGATCTTTTCCTTGAGTTCTTCAAATGCCTTTTGATGTTCTTCTTCCCATTTCCATTCCTTCTTGCCTTTGAGTTCATTCAAAGGTTTTGCCATATAACTGAAGTTGTAAATGAATCGTTGGTAGAAGTTGGCAAATCTGAGGAAACTCTTGATATCTTTGACTTTTGTTGGTGTTTTCCATTCTTTCACTGCCTTTATCTTTTTCTGTTCCATCTTGATCTGTCCTTTTCCAACTATTATCCCTAGTATGGGGATTTCCTCCATGTTGAAGTCACATTTCGATCGTTTAAAACACAAGTTGTATTTCTCTGCTATCTTCAGGAACCTGACTGTTCGTTCTTCCAGTTCTTCCATTGTCTTTGCTGGTATTACAAAATCGTCCATGTAGTTTGTCAGTACGCCTTCATGAAGTAATTCCTGAAAAATACTGTTCATCATTCTTTGAAAGGTTCCTGGCGAGTTACATAGTCCGAAGTACATCACTTAAGGTTTGAATAGTCCTTTGTTGGTTAGGAATGCAGCCTTCCATTCATCTCCTTCTTTGATTCATACATTGTTGTATCCCCAAATCAAGTCCAATTTGTTGAAGTATCTCGCCTCTTTGAGCTTGTCGATTACTTCTCCAATCAAAGGTAGTGGCATCTTGTCCTTTATTGTGACCTGGTTTAACTTCCTGTAGTCTTGAACCAACTGTAATGAACCGTCTTTCTTTGGAATATAAAAGTAGGGTGCTGCATATTTTGACTTTGATTCCACAATGAGTCCTGCTTTGAGTTGTTCATCTAGCCATTGGTTTAAGGCTTCTTCTTCCTTCAGTGTCATTGCATAGGCCTTTGCATTCAATTACTTTGGGGCTTTATCCATCAGATTTATCTTGTGGTCCCATTCATGTCTTCCTGGTAACTTTTTGAATTTTTTCTTGTTGAATAGATGTGTGAAGGGCCGAATGTACTCTGGTAAATCTTCTGGGTTTGTCTTGTCCTGTTCCTTTCCAATTTCCTCATTGTCCTGTTCCTTGTTATCTGTTGTTTCCATTGCCTTGGTTCTCCTGGATTTAAATCATATGTTCTCATGTTTCATTATACAATTTCCTGGACATCTTGTAAATTTGATGGTGCTGTTCTTCCAATTGACTTCTGGATTATGCTTGACCAGCCAGTCATGTCCTAAGAACATGTTCATTCTATCCAAGTCTATTACTGCTGCTTCCAGTTTTTCTTTGTGTCCATTGATTTTGATCTCTAGAGGCGCTACCTTGGTTACCTCTCCATTCTTTGTTCCATTGGCGTTGAATACTTTGAAAGAGAAGTTTATTGGCTTTGTTTGGATCCTCTTGTCCTTGACCAGTTGTTTGTCAATTCATATGTGTGTACATCTAGAATCCACCAGTGCCTCTACTTTCAACTTCTTGCTGTTCTTTGTCTTGATATTTGCTTGCACGTTTAATTCCTTCTTTCTCTCGCTAGTTCAGCGATTCAGAATAACATATTTATTATTCTGGGAATTTACATGGAAGATCTCTTGTACCGTGCCTACTCGAGATCTTCGCCAAAACCCTATTCGTTCTTGTTGTCTTCATCATCTGATTCTTCTTGAACTTTTTGTTTCTTCATCGTCTGTTTCCCTTTACAATCTTTGGCAATATGCCCCTTCTTGTCACATTTAAAACACGTTTGTGTTTCTCATTCCTTCTTTTCTGATCGGCATTTCTTTGCCATATGACCATACTTGTTGCAATTGAAGCACTTGAGCTTCCCATCTTTGAAGTTCTCGTTGGACTTCCCAATATCCATTGGTTGTCTTCTTCCTCTGTATATTGTTCTAGTGCTTGTCTTGTAATCATGTTGTCCCTCTGTGGACTCGTATTCTTATCCTACTGATGTGATCACCACTTTCCACTCCTTGAGTGACTCTGGCATTGCTATCAGTGGATATTGTTATAGTACGAGAGTATGGACAGACTTTGGACTAGGGTTAGGGTTAGGACCTTAGATAATTATTAGTCTACAACGGACAAAGGGTTAGGAAATAAGCACATGACCAGGAAGTCATGTGATAGAGTCTAGATAGGAGTTAGGGTTAGGAGTAACGTCAAGGGACATGGGTTCCTCATAGTGTACACATGATATGCACATGTACAGCAGAGATTAAAGGTATGACATCAAGGCACATGTAGAAAGCATGGTGGCCTTATGGAAAACACATGTGGATGAGTAATAGAATATGAGGACAGAGCATGGACTTTAGGGCCGGTTATATAATGTTGTAGCATGGACTAAGATAGAATAGTATATATAGTGGTAGATATTAGTAGGAGCTCCTTATCGAGTTCTCTTGTATCAACCCGGTATAAGGTTTAGTCTCATAACCAACTCTAAGATTTTAAGTCTACAACAGATATCCTAATATTGTCTTGATAATATCTTATCGTATGTTCTTCTTTAATAGAAAGATGACATGTAACTCATCTGTGTCTGCCTTCATGGCCAATGTGTTGAACTCAATCATAAAGTCTACTGTGTTTTTCTTTCCTTACTTGAATGTTTTGATCTTCCATTTGGCATCTGCTGCCTTCATCTTGTTGCTGAATGTGGTCTTGATTTCTCATACAAAATCTTCCCAATCTTGGGTTCTGGTTTCTTCATCTAGCTCATCGAGCTTTCTCTGTGCATAAATGCCTGCTACACCTCCTCTGAGGCGAGCTAGGATCGCTGTGATCCTATCGTCAGTCTCCATGACCCTATTACTCTTGAGGAACAGTCTTATCCCTCTCCACCAGTCTTCAAATTTCGTTTGGTCTCCATTGAACCATCTTGGGTCTGGTACCATGTTCTTTAGCATTCCTACCTGTACGTTTTCGCTGTTTGCTACAGCTACTAGTGTTGGTGCTACTAACATTTCTTCTATGGTTGTTTGTTCGTACTCTCTTGAGGCTTCTTCCATGATCTGCAAGAATCCTAGTCATTCTGACAATGCCTTGATATTGTTCGTACTTTTGGAACTTGTCTTGGTTCCTCTTCGTAGTTTATACTACATGTGTTTCGTTCTCGACAGGTAACTCTGTCTAGTATCATCTGTATGCACCTCTCTTGCAAGGTGAGCTCGTCGACGCTTTACCAAATATTACAACCTTAAGCTAGAGCTCAGGTTGCAATCTTAGGCAAAGACTTGAGAAAGGATAAAGAGATATATCAAGTGATAAAGCGTAATGATACAGGAATGTATCTATGCTATATATACTATAGAACATGTTGTTACAATGAATAGTCCATAAGGTAAACGAGTCATAAAGCATGAGGAAACAGAAAGAAGAAAATGAGGTTATAGCATCTACTACATGAGGCACTGACTGAGACTACTTTGGCACAGCCGATCATGTCATCATACCCTCAACCCAACTCCATACTGTATCCTCGAGATATCAATCGTAACATGGGAGCTGTTATCTGTCATAATAGCTGTCAGGCTAATTTTAAAAGATAACTAATTATGTTATTACATTGACATGCTTGTATCTCTATCAATACTTATTGCTATGAGATATACTATATATAATTAAGAACAGTTTGATAAGCACTTTCCAATGCAAGTTCAATTATGTGAATCCATCCAGCAATTCATGAAATATTAGTAAACAAAGCTTTTACAGTTACTGATGACCTAATATCTCAGTTGTTTGTTATTGCTTTTATATGTCCTGCATATGTTCATATAGCCTCTATTTGGGGCTTTTCAATGCAACTTGGTTTGTAAAAATCAGTCTACTGGTTGTGGAAATACAAGCTCAATGAAGTTTGTGACAAAACTTTATCCATTCAAGCCAATTGGGAGGCATCAAGTAATGTTTGACAATTGATGATGGTATTTTCTTGACTCATCTCATATGTACAGGATGGGTAAAACATCTTTATACAAGCACTCTTGTATTTAACATAGCATAGTTCTTTTCTTTTCTGAATCATTAACTACTTTCTATGATTCTAACCAAAGTGGATTTTGATTCAAAATTTTCCTGATTTTTCTCTGATTATTTAATCAACAGACTGGCTCAATATTTTTGGAATCATTTTATTTCTCCTTTCTTTAGAGCTAATATTGGTGTTGGTCAGAAATCTGCTCTCTTATTTATTCTCTCAGCCCTTTATATTGCTTCTATTTTTTATATACTGGAAAAAAGAACAAGAAATTCTATTCCTATTCCAATTTTCTTTTTATTATTTGTTGACAATGGTTTTTTTATTTATCATGAAAAAAATTTCAAAAAATTGTAGTTATAGTATTATTTTTTCTCTCTTTAGACAATTCAGACTTGTCATTGAGTATAATAAGTCTGAGGTTTTTCATTTCTCCAAATTTACAAAGAACTTTAATTCTTCTTTTCTAGATCTGAGACCTTTAGGAGATGTGGCTCTGAAACAAAAAGACTCTTGGTGTTATTTGGAATTTTTCTTTGATAGAAAACTCTCATTTCAGTACCATACCTATTATTACACCAACAAGGTGTTATCAACCATCAAAAGCATGAAGATGTTGAGAAGTTCAACAAGAGGTCTCTCACTGGTGTACAAATAGCTATTATATAGAATGCATATGCTCTTAATCAGATTATACAGTTTCCAGCTCTGTTATTTCAAAGGAGTGCTATTATACCATCCTCTCAAAGAACTGAAGAAAATGCAAAGAAGAGATGTCCTTTGAATTACAGGTACTCTTTGTACATTACCATCATGGAAAGTTAAAGCTATTGCCAGCCTCATTCTTATTCATTTTCATTTTGATAAAATTAGCAGCCAACATCATCTTTGAATATTATCTCTCCCTAAGCAACATGTTGTTAATTTCCTCTTGGACAAACACCATTCCAAGAATTTCAGTCCTCACTGCATGGCCACATCTCAACTTATGACCAGACAATAATCTAAAATCAAGAGTTCTATAGTAAACACTAATAATCATCTGAATGAAAATTTTTCTTCTTTTGATAATTTAAACAAAAAACTCTCTTCAGGTTTTCATCTGGTTGATACTTTTTCTAATCACTTTTCTTTTCTTTCAGTCAATCAAAAAGACCCTGTATCACTAAATACCCATCAAGATAGACTAGACAATATCTACAAAGAGTTACTTGCAAAGCAAGACATTGTGCTCATCATAACAGACACAAGTATCAAAAATAATGTAGCCATCTTAATTTCTCATATTCACAGAGGTCAAGAAATTATTACCAAATCAGTTTATCATGCAACCAATGTAAATTCCACTGAAGCTGAACTATTTACTATCAAATATGAAATCAATCATACTACACATATTCATCCACATCAGTTACACTCTATTGCCATATTAAAGGATCTTAAGGAATTTTTAAACAAGAGTCTCAATAACTTTATTAAATTTTGGGATTGTCCAGATAGTATCAAGTAGTCTCCATACTTATTACTCAACAAAGAGTCAAAATGTCTCAAAATTGATCCCATACTTCCAAATAGATTGTTATGGGAGTTCAGCAGAAAAAGAAAGTATGATTTCATTGTTTACAAGTAGCAGATGTATTTTCAAGCCTCAGAATACAAAGAGAGAAACTTCCTCAAGTTAAATGACAATGATAATATACTGATTTGTCTAACCTATGCCAAAGATAGAGCTTGGCTGAAAATTTTCAGCTCTTCAAACTTGTTGTGTGTATGTATCACCAGACTGGTTACAAATCACATACCAATTGGTGAATATAAACTTAGATTTTTTCCTGAAGAGTTTATAGCATGTCCATGTGGTAATTACCCTTTTAAGTGATTCTCTCTTCAGATTCCAAGACTTCTTGTACCATAGACACTCAAAAAGAATATATCTTCTCATCTTAAAGATATTCTTTCTTTCCCAGAGTTCAATCCTAGAGCCTTTTGTTTTCAGAAAGGTATTACATAAAGAAAGATCCTTTTCTTAACAGTATTTTATTTTGTATTTACTTTCATTTTTCTCTTTCATTTTCTCTTTTTTGTTTTTATTTCTCTTTCTCCTTATTTAAGTAGTTATATTGTAATTACCACAGTCTACTACTATTGTGTCCTGTATAATAAATTGTTGATTTTAAAAAAATGACACATGATATTATAGGTCTAGAACATAATAAAAGGAACTAGAAATATAATATCAGAATACATGTCTACAATATGTTATTCTTATATATAATAGACTTATTAATAACACATATAAGACTACTTAGTGAGCTGCCAGCTATCATAAATTAATGTTATAGCTTAAGCTTAAGTATATCACAAACTTTATTCAACTTATATCTCTATAACTAGTAAACCGATTTTTACAAACCAAGTTATACTGGAAAGCTTCAAATAAGAGCTATTCATACATATGTGGGATATATGAAAGTGGTAACAGATTACTGAGATATTAGATTATCAGTAACTACAAGTTTCATTGGCTATTATCTCATAAATAACTTCTACAATTAAATTTGCATTGAAAAGTGTTTATCAAACTATTTCTGATGATATATATATTACATAGTAATCAGTATTTATAGAGATATAAAAATATTAATATAGTAATATAACTAGTTATCTTCTAAAATTAGCCTAATATTTGCTATAACAGATAATAGTCCTATTAAGTATGAGTTTTGATTATGTAATAGAAACAGTTTGCATACAGACTATTACTATTTTGTTCATATACTTTTATGTTTGAGAATTAGACCTCAGACTTAACAATATCAATTATATTTTATCAATTATCATCAATTATCATTTATTATTATCATTCTAAACTTTTGAGTCACTCCTAAACCTCTAAGAGTACACCTAAGATTGAGATTTCACAAACAAGTGAGTAGTTTATTTTGTAACAATATATAAATATCACAAAATAAACTACTTATTTATTTGTATTATCTGAGCCTATTGGAGAAACAGAATGCATAGTAGTGTTGTAGCAACCACTCGCTGTAACAGCACTTGTGATATGCTTACTTCAGCAAAGCTCTCAGTTGGCTATCTAGTAGTGGGGATTACAAGAGAACTTGACAAGGAGCCCTTGCTGTATTACTCCTCTATTTATATAAATACAATGTGGTCTGTGCTACAATAATGTGTCTACCTCATGTTCTATTACTCATCCACCATGTGTTTTTCTTAAGGCCACCATGCTTCCTACATGTGCTCTGACGTCATACTCTTAATCTCCATCACCATGTGTGCACCATATGTACATCATGAGGAACCATTGTCCCTTGATGTCATCCCTAACCCTAACTCCATCTAGACTCTTCCCAATCCTTCTAGATCCTAAGTCCTTCCAGACCATTCTAGCCTCTGTCACCTGACTTCCAGGTCATGTGCTCTTCCTCTGTTGTAGACTAATAATTATACTATCTATCTATATCTGGCTAACCCTAACTCTAGCCAAAGTCTGTCCACACTCTTGTCTTATAACAAGTAGTATGATGTAGTATAAACAACTAACAACTACTTACCAATTGTAATTTTTGCAATGGAGAGCTTGGCTGTGTGAGTGAGGTAGAACAAGTAGTGGTAGTGTTAGAGTTGTGAACAATAGACTCAATTTTATTTCTCTTTTTCCTTTTATTTTCTCTTTTCATTTTATTTTTCATTTTCTTTCCTTTTTCCTTTTATTTTTCTATTTTTAGAACAACTCGGGTTAGGGTTCATCTGTCACGCTGTCACATCAGTCACAAATTGATGGCGTAGTCACAAGACTGATCACGGGACTTGGAAGAATGAAGTAGAAGAAACTAGAACAAAGTGATGTCATATAGCATGGACAACACATGCTGGCCTCATGTAATACTCATGGTCATTTAGGGTAAGGCGCACAGTAGCTAGCATGGACCATGGGTACTAGTATAAAAGGTAGAATACATTGTACTAGGAACTCTATCGAGTTCTCTTGTGTCACTCAATACAAGAGTTAGTTTATTGCTTAAACCCTTGAGCTTTGAACCATAACAGGTTTAGCTTGACATCACATGTTACAGTCATACAATCATGTGTCACAGAAAAATATAGAAGATTCTGGAACAATGATATTATACCACATATCAATGGTATATAATATATATGCTTTTTAGAATAGGCTAGATTTAGTATAGTATAAACCAATAGCTCAGCATGTAGAAGTAGAATATATTGTACTTAGGAGTTCTCTTATGTAAACTCTATACAAGATTCTTCTTTTGACTAGTTACTAAGTCTTAAGTCATAACAGGTAGTATATTAAACTTAAAGTCAAATTTTTATATCAATCACTGTATTAGTTATACTATTGATTATTCAAAAGTTCAAAAGAATAATGATAATAATTAATGTTGTTAAGTCTAAAGTTTAACTTTTAGATATATAAGTATATATACAAAAGAGTAGTAGTCTATGTGCAAGTTATTTTTATTATATGATCAATATTCATATAGAAACTGATAGCTGTTATAACAAATATTAGGCTAATTTTAGTAACTATTATAAACTTTATTCAACTTGTATCTTCAGAACTAGTAGACTGATTCTTACAAATTAAGTTGCACTTGAAAGCCTATGTACCTTAACATCTAGAACCATTAGTAATTCTGAAAGACCAGTTTTAAGATTTTCCATTTGCCCAGATATCTGGTTACCTTTGAATTATAGTACAGTATAACTACTCTTCTACAAAGATCTGTAGTATTAGAAATGTATATCTTACTACAAAACAACAAGAGATATTCACTCTTTGACCACTCCATGGAGTGTAGTAACTTTACCACAAACTGTCAGAGTTTCTTTATGTTACAACTCAAAGACCTTAGGATTAGTCAATAAGAAGAACTTTGTATTAGGTTAACATAAGAAGAGAACTTAATAGAGAACTCTGTACAGGATCAAGGTCTCTGCCTCCTTCTATAGTCTCCTCTCTCCTTCTAAAACCTAATGGTACATGCTCTATTACTTTAGCCTACTCTAAATGATCATGTGTATAACATATTGTATGATGTTATTTCTTCTAGATTCTTCTACTATTTTCTATTATGCCCCATGATCATGTGACAGTGTGATGGTGACAGTATTATAGTGGGACATTTTGTGATTGTGACTTGTGACATCATGCTAAACACTAACCCTAAGTTCCAAAATGAAAAATAAATGAAAAATAAATGAAAAATTAAAAATAAGAAGAGAAATGAAACTAATTCTACTTTTTGCAATTCTGACACTTTATAGCTGTAACTATGAGTTCTTCTTGTTCACCAAGCTGATTCTCTCATTTAATATCCTTCAAGAGCACTTTCTCCTTATCTTGTAAGACCATATTTTTAGCATCTGGATAGTGAGAAACTTTTATCATATCTTAGTTATCTTGGGACCTAGTTCTATAATCAACTTACTATCAGACTTCTCTATAAACCTTTCAGGATAATGGTATAGCATGAAATCAAACTATGTTATAAGAAAATCTTCTACTTCATATAATATCTGTCAAAGTCTAAGTCAACCATATAGTTATCTTGTTCCTCAAGCTCAGTACTAATGTCTTACTGCAATACCATTAGACCATCTAAACCTCTACTCACTTCCTTATGACTACTGAACTACCTTTTTTAGCTACCAACTAATGAGCCATCTCTATCTGGCAACATTCGATAGAGGTTCCTAGTTATACAACTTTATTATTCAGTAGTTATGTTACCAAATGTTTTGCCTGATATCCTGCTTAATTAGTATGGACTCATAGGTACTTAGAATAGCTGTTACTTCCAGAAAACCCTATACTTTTCTCTTAGTATTTTTCTAAAGGTAAGTTATATATATTAAAAAACATTTGCAACTCCATATGAGTAGTTAGTATAGGCCAATTACAAGCTCTAGCTATCTTGACTGATATTATCTCAACTTGATTCTCTGAAATAACTTGGCCTAAGGTACTCAATGCATAACTTGTTAAATTCATACTTTTTGAGATGAAGAAACAACTTGTGCTTGGCCAAAACCTCCAGAACCCTGTAGACCACCTTATAGTGCTCTTTTAATGTTCAGGTGAAGACCAAAATATTATTTAGATACATTATTATGATAATATAAGAGAACCTAACACTTTACTACATCTAACCAAATATACCTCCTCTACTACAGTCTCTATAGACATTTATACAGCCCTTGATACTTCACTAAATTCTGTTGTCTTCCTTATGAATCTTATCATCACTCTGTATTCCAAAACACTACCACTGAACTTGTAGACTTTGCTACTACCAAACCATAAACTCTGCAGTCATATCTGGTACTTCCAGAAAACTTCTTAGACTATGATCTTTTACTCCAACTATACCTTGTATTTTTGAGTAATATTTTAGATATTTTAACTCAGATTCCTAACTATCTTTACACCATTATTTTGATGTTACCTTAGCATTGTTCCACTAGATTTTAATGGATAGTAGAAGTATTTAGAGCATCAGGCATCTTTAGAAGACCTTATTCTGTTCTCTTAGGTTTTCCTGAAAGTGAATATGTTAGAAATACAAAGATTGGACTCTATGTTATTTTATTTTATTTTCCTTTCAGTCTATTCTATTTTTAGAACTATAGTTAGGGATCAGTGGGATGTTACATATTACAGTCACATTGTTACGTAATCACATACCATAATGGAAAATGGTAGAAGGTTCTAGAAGGAATGATGTCATATCATATGTTATACACATAGTAGCCTTAAGGCAGATACATGGTTATTTAGGGTAGGCTAAAGTAGTAGAGCACAGACTAGAAGTCTTAGGTATATCAGGTAGATGATCCTGTACAGAGTTTTCTATTGAGTTCTCTTGTATAAACCCTATACAAGGTTTCTCTCATTGACCAGCTCTAAGATCTTTGAGTTATAACAGGATAATATTTAGTCTTCAGTTGCTGTAATATATCTTAGGTTTCTCTTAAGTTATAAACCTTGCTATAACACCATGGACTTTGTCTAGTTGTCCTAATAGATACCTTCTGCTATATTATATTCTAATTTGGTTACATCCATCCCAATCCACAGATAAATGCTTTCTTCTTTCTCTGTACTTTCTAACCTCTTCCAGTATAGATCACAGTCTTTATTTTATTTCAGATATTCTCATTGAATCCTTAACAACTCTATGGACCTCTACCCTAAACATCTAAAGTGTTGTGGCAACCACTAGTCACAAAGACTAATAACTACATAGCAAGTAAATCTCTTAAGTAGATATAATGTGGAAAGTTCACAAGAGAACTCGACAAGGAGTCTCTTCTATATTATTTATACAAAACATGCTTGGTCCATGCTACTAATAATTAGTCCTGCCCTTATGTCCATGTTGTACCCTCATATCTGTCTTATTTCCTACTCAAGGCCACCATGTTGTCTTCATGTACCCTGATGTCATCTTCCAGACCCTTCCACTATGTCCTAGGCTTATGACATGTCATCATGTGACCTGTCATGTGACTTCCTTGTCACATGCCTCTCCATCATCCAAAAGAAAAAGAAAAGAAAAAGAAAATCCATATAAAATCAGAAAAAATAAAATAAAATAAAATAAAAATTGTTAGTGTCCAAAGCATCCCATAACATAAAGATTACTAGAATCAAGATCACTTACTTAACAATTTCCATTCTTAGATAACTACTCTAGATAGCATACTTAGTATATAAGCTAGTAATTATACTATAAAGCCTTATCCTGAAAATTGACTAAAACTAGTGATAACACACCTCACCCACCTTTTAGTGAGCTTATTTACCAGACTTTCTGAGTATCTCTTCCAAAATATGCAATCTGTATGACTAGTAGAAATGCAGCACATAAGCTCAAGCTAAAGGTCATTCCAACTTCTATATTTTACATATTTTACATATCTAGATAATACATGTTTATAAATGAGATTTCCAAGAACTCACTATTGGATCTCAGATAATAAAGTATAAACTATGTCTAATATACTATGAAATATTATTTATCATAGTTTGAAAGGTAGTAAGACTGTTTATCATGTTGAATATTACCAAAGGTTCAAAAAGATAACACAAGAGAACTCAATAGAGTTCTAAGTACAAACTTATCTATCTATACTACAGACTGTGGCCTGTGTACATACTATAAATAACCTACCCTAAAATCTATGTACACTCCATAAGACCAACATATAGTTGCCATACTAAACAATGTTATCTATTCCAGAACCTTTTATGTTATTCTTTATATCATGTGATTGTGTGACCTGTGACATTTGACATGTGTTATGCCTCTGTCACTCTTTGTGACTTGTGTGACTTTCACACATAACATAATATAACATTCTTCACTTAAGTCTAAAATTAAAAAACCAAAAGAAAAATAAAAATAAAAGAAAAAAGAAAATAAATAAGAATCAAGTCTATTATTCACAACTCTGACATGGACTTGATATAGACATTGTTAAAGCCCTAGCATATGTTCAGCTTAGTAAAGTACCAGACACTCTAAATTTTCATTATAAGCTTGAATATTAATGGTAATAAGTACTTATTCTTGATAGTAAGTATATTGAGGTTCCAATAGTCTTGCAGTAAACATGATAATTCATCCTTTTTCTTGATAAAAAATACCAGTGCAGCCATAGAAAACTTTAAGAGTTATATCCAGCCAATATAGAGATTTTTTACAATGAACTTGTCTAACTCAGACTGTTCTATGAGAAATAGGGGGTATACTTTTGATGACTTGGGATTTGTACCAGAGATAAGTTTGATAATATAATTCTATTTGTAGTGGTCTGGAAGGATATTGAAATTTTCTTGGACAAAGACTAACTTAAAATGCTATATATATAGGAAAAGAACAGAGGCTTTATCTAGAGCTTAGTTTCTATGGAAAGCTTCTAATAATTGCTGATAAAAGATGGTGGTTACATATAGGTTTAGCCTAAATTGTTCAGATAGAATATAGGTTAGACAATAACAATTATTTAGTTTTTCCACATGCTATATATCAGTCTACAAATAGCTCTTTATATATTTAGAGTTTTTCACCAAGCTAGAGAAAGGGCTGAACCTATATATGTTTACAGTACATATCTGGTATTTCTTGGTCTTCTAAATATTTTAACTATCTGAATAGTATATAGAGCATTTTGTCATCATAATCTCTCCTTTCTGCTAGTTGACCTCAGAGTTATGTACCTTCAGCCAAATAAAGCTAAGGATAAGGTTCTATTTATCTAAGCTAGAGATGATACATAAGGTTTGTTCAGAGTATAACTGATACCACAGTATTATGTCCATAATCTCACATATCTGGCTGTCTTTATTAGGAGCACTGTTTATATTGTATACAAACACAGGCCTTGGAAGCTTGTGAGTTTTCAAGTTGTATTTCTCTATAAATTTTTAGTTGATAATGATTTCAGTAACACTAGAGTCAAATTACACATATATAGAAACAGATTTAGTAGTGTCAGTAGCTTCCAAAAAGATAAAGAGGTATAAGAAGATTTTACATGGACATTGAAAGTATTGATAACCAGGTATAGAAGAAGTCTTTTCTTCTACTTAGAGTATTTAGTAAGGGTCATAGTGATTGTAAATGAACAAACAGGTATGTTGGAGAGATTACTATTATTATTAGTGTATTCCTCTACTTTGAGTATAGTGAACCTATTTACTAGCAACTGGAGCATACAATTCACTAGTTACTCTATGTAAAATCCTGTCTATTAGAATTCTTATTAAAATCATCTAGATTACAAGCTTTAACTGTTGTGTTACTTTGATATCTTTTAATAAATCTTCTATCAATTCCTTCCGTTACTTAGTAATGAACTACTAAATATTCAATCCTACTAGATGCTTATACACTACATAGTTTGAATCCCTATAATAGTAATATCTCTTATTAAAGGTAAAGTAGGGTTTTATGGCTGTGTCTATGTCTATAGGAATGCTAAGAGAGAGTACTGGCAGTAGAGCCAGTATGAAAGTGGTAATATAATGGATGGCTGTTATTTGGAAACAGAAATAAATAAAGCACACTATGGCATTTAGAGATTGAAGATGAATGCTAAGATTCTGTGCTGGTTTAACTAGAAAGCTTTGTTAGCTTGTTAGGCATAGTTTACTCATCTCACAGCATTGAACTAGGCTGGGAGATCTATATTCTCTTGTCTTCCTACTGGCATAGTTACAATCTAGTTCTGAATCATAGTTTTAAGGCTGTGGTAAAATTTGATAACTATTATATAAGGGTTAGTATAGTGAGCTTTGAATATCAAGATTTGGAACTCATTTATATAATCTTCTATTGTATAAGTTTCTTAGTAATATGTTATTTGTTAATAGCCTCCATAGTAGTATTGATTAGAAAGAAGTACTTCTAGAAGAGCTGTTCAAACTCAGGCCAAGTAGTAATGGGAAAGGTATTTATAATTAACTCCTTGTAGAAAATTCTCTCTGACTATTTTAAAGCATAGCTGCTTCTAAAAAAGGATAAGACTCAGAAGATTTTGTCTTGATTACAAGTAAATTGCTTGGCAGACAAGTAGATATATAAAGAATAGAAGCTCAGGAAGACTCTTCTAGTCTACTAATCACTGCTGAAGTATAATGAATGATATATAGGATATTTCTGGGTATGGGAGTATCTATTAGAAATAAGAGTCTTATAGTAGGAAAAAAAAGAACATCTGTGGCTACAGTGGCAGAGTTTAATATGGAGACTTGAAGGTTTCTAAACTTGATTACAAAACTCATGAAGATGTTGTTAGTAAATACTTTTAAGGTATACTAACACTCAGCTACTTTTATCAAATGATGCTGGAAAATGCTTAAGTCTTTATCAGTGGAAATGTAATTTATAAGGTGATTACTGAAAGTAGATATCTGTCAAGTGAAAATAAAAAAATGAGATTGAGACATAAAAGTGGGCAATCTAGAACTACTAGACCAATATATACTTTGAGGTCCTAGAGAGAGGAATTCTGTTTTACTATTAGGATAACTAGTGGGGTCCATAGAGTTTTACAACCTTTAGAAAGTTCTAAGTGTATATTGACCAACTAAGTACAAATAACACTCATTTTCAAGAAATCCTAAAAAAACAGAATAAAAACTTCTAGAAATAACAACTATCCTAAATACTACTCAAGTGTATTCTAATCTGGCAAAATAATGCTGACATAAATAAGAAATGATAGTGAACAGATAGTCAGGGACATTCATAGAAATATCTAGAATAATTTCCAGAAAAAGAAAGGAACTATCATTAACAATAATCAAGATGGGATAGTATTAGAATATTGGACAACATTTTATGAGAAATAACCATGGAGCACAGTGGTATTGGCTTGAAAAGTATTGTGGAGTTTAGTGGAGTTAGGGCATGCTAACTTCAGAAAACAAGAACACTACAAGGTTTAACAGGGTTAGAGGCAAAGATTTGGATGCTTACAAGAACAGATTCTCTAGCTACTTTGAAAAGATGTTGAGAAAGAGTTGCTGTGACTTAAAGGTTGAAAAGTGAGAGTTCCAGATACTACTAAAGTATATAAGCAATAATCTAGCTCTTTCTGGTACTTAGAAGAGGTTCATGTTTTTAGAGTATGTTCTCTTAGTTATTTACTAAAATAGAGAAGGAACCAAACCTATATGTATTGAGGGCACATTTTTGGCCTTCCAAATATCTTAGTAGCCAGTGCAGCATATAAAACATTGTACCATAACCACTTCTCTCTTTTGCAAGTTCATCTCAGGATTATAATTCTTCAGCCATATGAAACTAAGGATGAAGTCTTACTTATTTAGACTTAAGACTGTGAGCAAAACCCATTTAGAGTGCAACTAGTAGTATAAGACTACATCCACTACCTTAGATATCTGACTGTCTTTGTTGAGAGTGGTCTTAAGAGCAATAGAAAGGTACAAGAAGGTTCTACAGACATCAAGAGTATTAATTGTGAAGTACAGCAGTAGTTTTTTCTTCCACTGGAGATATTTAGAGAAGGCTATAAGATTAATACAGTGTAAGCAAATAGGTGTGTCTAATAGGTTACTGTCCTCAGAGTTGTATTATTTTACCTCAAGTACAGCAAACCTATTTACTAGTAGTCAGTGCATACAAATTGTTAGCTACTTTATACAAAATCCTGGTTGGCTATAATATTATTAATACTCTTCCTGTTACTTAGTAGTTAATTGTTGAATGTTCAACTTCACTAAGCATTTATAGACCATATGATTTGTATTCCCATAGTAGTAACAAACATCCTTTCATAGTAGTTATATAGAGTTTCTGAACAGTGTTTATGTTCATAGGGATACTTGGTAGAAGCATAGGTAGTAGCTGGCATAAGAGCAATAATAGGACAGAAAGAGGCTGTCTGGAAATAGAAATAATAAAAGAACTCTACAGTGTTTAGAGATTGAAGGAGACAGCTAAGGCTATATATTGAGTTGACTGGAATACTTCATTTACTTAATGAGCCTGGCTTATTTGCTATCCTGCTTTGAACCAAGAAGTAGGATTGGTATTTTTAAGTCTTTCTACTAGCAAGATTGTAATCTAGTTCTAGATTGTTATTCAGAGTTTGTGGCAGAACTTAACTATTATAGTATATAGGCTAATGTAGCTGGCTTTGCAAACTAAGATTTGAAACTTGTCTAGATAATCTTCTACTACATAACTCTCTTGGAAGTACTGTTAGGCATGGTTCACACTTGAAGATGAAAGTCCATAGAGTTAGCTCAGACATGCACAGAGTGTAGAAACTCTATGCAATGAGCTCAGTGATGCAGACTTGTCATAACAACCTTGGCCTCAACTTATGTGTTGTGCCTCCTATAAGTTGTGTGGTCACAATTTCAGAGGATAGTCTTGTAAGGAGTTATAAGGAGAGGAGTAAAGCACATTGCCATTGACACTGGAGATTTAGCATCAACTTTAGTCAATTATCAGGCTAGCTATTACAAAGTGGTCACTAGCCTTAAATACATAAAATAACAAAAGGAGTAACTAAAACAGATCTCTGAGCAAGTGTTTCATTAGTGAAACACTATATAGAAGTTCAGATTTGTAGAGGGGAAAACTTTGTATAATGTCCAAGTAAATTTGCAGAGTTTGAAGGAGAGACTTAGACAATGGACACAGATGAATATGACTATGAATTTTGACTCAAATAAAGCAAAATAACTGCAGAATTTTGATAGAATTAAGTCCATTATAAAGTACCAAACCACTGGCGGAGTTTTGGGCACAAATAAGGCCAAATAACCACAGGGATTTGATGTTGTATTGAAGTCAAACATGTCTTGGACATGTTTTGGAGTTTGGGATATGACAAGTACATTGTTTCCTCAAGTTAGTTGACAACTTCTACAGTAGTATTAATAGAGAAAAAATGCTCTCAAAAGAGCTGCTTAAACTCAGGCCATGTGGAAATGAGAAAGTATTGGTGGTGGACTCCTTGTAGAAAAAAGCTTTTGAACTACTTAAAGGCTTGACTGCTTCTAAAGAATAAAAAGGTCCAGTGAACTTTATCTTGGTTGCTTGAAAACTAATCCATAGATAGTTGGATATATAAGAAGTAGAAGTTTAAGAAGACTTGTCTAGTTTGCTAATCATTACTAAAGTCCAATAGTAGGAGAACATGTCAGGCATGGTTCATACTAGGAGGCAAAAGTCTGTAGGGTTATCTTAGAGATGTATAGAGTATAGAAACTCTATACAATAAGCTTGGTGATACAAACTTTCCAGAATGACCTTAGCTTTAGCTTATATGCTATATCATTTGTCTACCACATGGTTACAACTTCAGAAGATGGAATAAAGTCTAAAAGAGATAAGTACTAATATAGTATGTCACTATTGAATACCAGAGATTGAGTTCACTTGGATATTTGATTATGAAACTAGTAAATTATAGTGTAACTACTAGTCTTATATACAAGAAAATTTAATAGGAGATACTTGGGGGTTTTAGTATATAGCCCTAAATAGAAGTTTCAATAATGAAACACTAAAAAGGGATCAATAGGGAAACTCCACCATAGAAGACTAAGTTCAATAAAAGTATCTCTACTATGAAAGGCTAAATATTCAAGGGGTTCTAGAATAATTGCATCACTACTACAGAAACATGTTGCAGAAAGTATAGCTGTCATGAAGGACAGGCTTTTGTTGGAATCAAAGAAGACATCACTGCCATAGAGAATAGTCTTCAAAATAGGTGGACTTAGTGTTATAACTTAAGATCTTGAGTAAAGACAAAAGATAACTCTTGTATTAAGTAACACAAGAGAACTCAATAGAGTTCCAAGAATAAGTTAGTCTACCTTATATACTCTAGACCATGGCCTGTGTGCACACTATATTTAATCTATTCTAAAGTTCATATACTTTTTATAAAGTTAACATGTTGTTGCTATGTTATATGACATCATCTATTCTAAAACCTTCTATGTCCTTCTCTGTGTCACATAATCATGTGACCTGTGACTGTGACAGTTATTATGCCTTGTGACATGTAATATCATATTACATTCCTTTACTTAAGTTTAAAATAAAGAAAAATAAAATAAAACTCAAAAATATTAGCATATAACATATCAAGAGTGATAAGAAAGTTTCTAAGTACAGAAATGTTAGTTGGAAAAGAGAATATTGTTATAAAAAAAGAAAATACACTTTATAAGTATAGAGACAGGATTAGATATGAGTATGCAAATATCAGAGTTGGTTCACAAGAATGTTATTAGTATTATATTTTAAGGTTCACTAGCACTTAGCTACTTCTCTTAGATGGTATTAAAGAAGTCCTAGAACTTTGTTAGTGTTGATGAGAGTTATGAAGTGATTATTAAGAACAAGTATTATTTAGGAAATATGAATGTATACAATGTTTAGCTGCTAGACCAATCAATGTTTGAGGTTCCAAAGAGAATATTTTATTCTGCTGTTAAAGCAACTAAGCAGAATCTGTAAAGTTTAGCAGAGTTTGTGACTTTAGAGAAATTCTAAGTTCTATTACTAACATTTATTGTTAGAGCAACTGGGCAGAAGAGCAAGAACTTCAAATCTCCAGAAAATCCTGAGTCTATTGTCCAAGAAATTACTGAATTATACACTTACCTCCAGAAAATCCTAAGAAAACAGAATAAAGATTCCTGAAAATAACAACTACTTTATATAATGACAGGTTCATTCTAATATGTTGGAATTATGATTACATAAGCAAGGTATAATGATACTTAAGTAATAAAAAATAGTTTAAAATGAAAAAACCAAAATAGAAAAGAGCTAGAGTATTTAGCAAATACTTCTAGAGCATAGAAAAGCAGATAAGTAGATGTGCAGATGATACTAAAAGACTTTGAAAGACCACAATGTATTGCAGAAGAGCAAGAGAGTATATAAAAGAGAGTTTAATAACATATTCAAATAGTTGGAAGTATTGGTATGTAGCTAAAAGAAGTCTAGAGTATAGGAAATCAGATAAGCAGATAAGTGTGGATATGGAACAGAATTATGGAACACAGATCAGCCAAAAACATAGAAAAGAAAAGTCTCAAAAAAGCTAGCCCTCTTATATTTACTAAGTATATGACTTACTTACAAAAAAATTCTAAGAGGACAGAATAAAGTTTCCTGGAGATAATAACTTGTCAGAGTTGTAAACATTAAACATTGACTTTTTTTATTTTATTTTATTTTTTTAGATTTCATTTTCATTATTTTGGACTTAGACAAATAATTATAACAACATGACAGAAGCTTGATACCTCAATCACTTCTTTCTCTCTTACTACCATCTTGTATAGTAGTGTTCAAAAGAAAATTAGTGAATATACTGAATTATTCTACTCTTATATCTCAAACTAACTAGTTTTTCTCATCTAAATAGCAGCTAATGGATATTGAAGTCAATTCACTTAGAGGACATTCCTCATATCCTTCTCTAAGCTCTAATAGCTCAAGATAAATATCTGTTAATTCTGCTGCTTTCTCTATAGATTATGCAGAATGCATATAAGTCTAGTATTAAAAACTTCATTCAGCTTGTATCTCTACAACCAGTAGACTGATTTTCACAAACCAAGTTGCACTAGAAAGCCCCAAATGATGGCTATCTACATATATATAGGATGTACAAAAGTAACAACAGATATCAGACTATCAGTAACTACAAGTTTCATTGGCTATTATCTCAGAAACAGCTGAACAGATTCTTATGATCAAAGTTGTGTTGGAAAGCACTCATCAAACAGTTTCTAATAATATATTATACATCATATAGAAATCAGTATTTACATAGATACAAATATATCAATGTAGTAACATAATTAGTTATCTTCTAAAATTAGTCTGACATCTGCTATGACAGATGACAGCCCTACCAAATATGAGTTTTAATCATGTGATGAAAATAGCTTACATATAGACCATTATTATTTTGTATAAATACCTTTGTATCTAAGGATTAGACCTCAGGCTTAATAATATCATTTATTATCAGTTTTTATCATCTATTTCTTATTATCATTGACATCTGTATTGATATTTGTCATCATTGTTGAACTTCTGAATCACTCTCCAATTTCTGAGAGTGTACCCAAGGTTTAGATATCACAAATAAATAAGTAGTTCATTTTGTAATAATTCCAAGAAGACCACTCTTTATCACATAGCCACTTGTCATCTCATCTCCAAGCAACATGTGAAGATCAAAAATTCCATAGTTGACATCAACAATCATCTGAATAGTATCCTTTCAGCCTTTAATAATCTGAATTATGAACTTTCTCCTGATTTTTGTCTTATAGACACTTGTTTTTCTTTTCACTTAGTTAATCATAAAGATATTGAAGCAAGAATCACTTATCAAAACAAACTCAAGAACATGTATGAGAATTCATCTGATAATTAAGACATTTTACTTGTTATATCTGACACAAGTATCAAAAAAAAATTTGCTATCTTAGTCTTGTATATATGGAGAGAACACAAAATTACTGGAAAAACTGTCCATCACACAATGAATGTCTTGTCAACAGAAGCTAAAATATTTGCTATTAGATGTGGTATTTGTCAAGTATCCCAAATGCAATATATTTCTCATATTATTGTCATTATAGATGCTATCCATGCTGACAAACATATCTTTGACATGTTCATCCATCCTTATCAACTACAATCTATTGCCATATCTAGCAACTTATAGAATTTCTTTAACAAGAACAATAATAAACATATATTGTTTTAGAAGTGCCCTAATAATGATAAGTGGCCTCTATATCTTTTAGTTGATAAAGAGTCAAAATTCTACAAGATAGATCCTGTTCAATCTAGTAAAATGTCATGGGAATTCAGCAAGAAAGAATAATGTAATGATATTGTTAAAAAGTGACAGATATATTTTCAAGTATCTGACTTTAAGAAAAAACATTTCCTCGATTTGAACAATAATAATGACCAACCTATTCATCCAACTTACTTTAAAGATGGGGCTTGGCTAAAGCACTTTGGCCTTTCCAACTTATTGTGTATATATATCACTAGATTGATTACCAATCATGCTCCTATTGGCAAATATAAACTAAGATTTTTTTTCTAACAAGTTGTATGTATGCTTATATGGCAATTCTCCTATTAAGATAAGGTCACATATTCTATATAAGTGTGTCCAATATATAAAGTCTTGAAATCCAAAACAAAAGTCTCTCAAAGATGTTCTCATGTTTCTCAAATTTAATTCAGAAGCTTTTCACTTTCAAGAAGACATTATATAATAAAAATTTTCTTTATACTAGACTCTTTATCTAATGTAGTTTTATATCTCTTAGTGTCTTTCATTCTTTTTCCTTTTTTTTCCTCCTTTCTATTTCTTTCTTCTATTTAAGTAATTATTTTATATAGTTACTATAGCATACTATAATATACTATATAATAAATTGTTAATTTAAAAATAAAATGAAAAAAAGCTTAACACCTGTCACAAGGTCACAGATCACACAATTACATAACACAGAGAAGATTATAAAATATTCTAAAATAAATAATATTATATAGCATAACAACAATATATTGGCCTTATAGAAAGCATATAAACTTTGGAGTAGGTTAATTGTAGTATGTACACAGACTATGGTCTGTAATATATAAGGTAGACTAGCTTGTACAGGAAACTCCATTGAGTTCTCTTGTATTACTTAATATAAGAATGTATCTTTCACCTTAGCTTTAAGACTTAAGTTATAACATAGCTACTCTAAAGTACTCAAGAGTTTATTCCAATCAAGTAGAATATCAAGTGGAATATTTGGTAACCTAACTACAAAGTAATAGAACTGTATAGTTAAGAACTTCAATATAGTGATCTTAAATGTTGCTAGATAATAGAGACTTATTAGTCAGTAGCTAGAAAAAGTGAGTCAATGGTTAGAAGAGAGCACATGGAGTTTGCAATGTTGCTAAGCAAGGCTTGGTAGTGTTTCAGTGGAGTAGTAGTCAAAAACTTAAGAGACAAGAGATCTATAGGATTGATGACAAGCTTTAATAGTGCTATAGACTCAAATTTCAACATAGTAGCAGGTCTTCTTACAATGTGACAATTAGTATTGATAAAGATATAAGCATATTAATATTATGTAATGGAAACAGCTTGTACATAGACCATCACTCTTTTATATATATATTTCTATATCTGAGGATTAGACCTTAAGACTTAGCAACATTATTTATTTCTTAATTATTATCCATTATCATTATTAACATCTATATTTATTTTTATCATTTTTGTCATTATTGTTAAACTTCTAAATCACTTCTAAACCTCTAAGAGTATTTGTATTTTTATAAGTACTGATTACTGTGCAATGTATTATATATATATATATTTTTTAAATCAACAATTTATTACACGGCACACGAAGGCAGACTGTGGTAGCTACTTTCATAACTACATACATAGTACGCAAACTAAACATGAAACTAAAAAGAAGAAAAGAAGAGAAATGAGAAAGATAAGAGAACTAATCGAAAGAAAGACAGAAAAGAAGAAGGAAAAATATCTAAGGACTACTTAGAGGAAAGGTTAA
>Ga0157364_1000364_pt1 | contig 28859 bp, 21 predicted proteins | sample AttsexASBM2_FD_111476 | JGI IMG/M metagenome (GOLD analysis project Ga0157364, IMG submission 111476) | Fungus gardens microbial communities from leaf cutter ant in Ribeirão Preto, State of São Paulo, Brazil - Atta sexdens ASBM2 | ecosystem: Host-associated > Fungi > Mycelium > Unclassified ... | reverse complement strand
GTGAATGACTATATTCATAAGGAAAAAAATTATATCTTAGTGCCTATTGGACTTTACAAATGTTTATAATATAATAACTACTTATTTTTGCAGAAGTGACGCCTCTCTTTAAATTAAATATGCATAATCTTAATGAAAGCGTTCGCATTAAAAAAATTATTAAAATTAATACAATGATATATAAAAATTTAAAGAACTTTTTTGCTGTTTTATATATATTCATAAATAAAACAAAATTATTGATATTAAAAATAGCAAATTATATATTGAATTTTATAATATATTAAAATTGATTTTTTAAAATAAGAATGTCCAATATATTAATTATCATTGAATGACAATGTATTTTACATGCAATCTGGAAAATAATTACTTTAAAAGATAGTGTCGCAATCTGGCTTCGACTGATTTTAACTTTAATCTTATACGGTTATTACACTAAGAACCTTTAGTCGCGATCAATTTTTACTCTGCCGAAAAAGGGCCAAATCTAAACGAACGCATAATAATAATCTATAATTATCATGCACTTACACTTTTATTATTAACAAACACACTACACACACGTGGACGCGAAAGTAAGGATACGCGAAAGATAGAAAAGAGTAAAGTAATATTAAAGAGAAGATTGTATATGCACTATAAGTAGATAACAGAAATCGCAAGGCCTCTATAAGTAACTGTTGCTTTTGTATGTGGAAACATGCTTCGACGAAAACCCTTTTATTTTTATGAGAGTTTGCTTTTTGGTAATTTTATTATAATCCAATAATTATAAGATTAATGCTATGATTATTTAATATATGAAGATATTAAAAATATAAATATATATATAAAAAGAGAAAAAGAGAGAGAGAGAGAGAGAGAGAGAGAAAGAAAAAAAGAGACATTATATATATTATATATATTAATTATGAATTATTACGCGAGTAATTCTTAAAAAGACGCGACGCGATCACAACCAGAGCAAATATAATTATTATTACTTAGTGTATGGGATGTTAAAATTTGTTTAGACCTTTAAGTACAATTTGTACAATTTGTTTAGATAACCGTTAAGTTAATGTAGTCATTGCGATGTACAGGTTGTCTGCAAAAGTGTCGCAAACAAATATGTCAGGTACAAAGATAAAGTGAAACAAAGATAGGTACAAAGTGTATAATATTTATGATACGTATGTACGAAGAATCACAAAGTATAGTATTCTTAAATGATATATCTTATACCGGACAGCATCTTTTCATGATAAATTCTTACAAAGTACGTCCTTATGCTGAATACAGAATTATTCTTCTAATTGAAATATATTTGTTACGGAACTTTTTTGCCGAACATCCTGTACAGGTGACTTGGACGTCACTCGATTAAGATTTCTTTCTTGGATCGAGTCATAAATAATTTCTACTAAATATTTAGCTTTTCGAAAAATCCTTCAAATAAATCATGTGGCGATTGACTTTTGTTTTTTATCAGAGCAGATAAACATTTCTTCTTTTAAAACTTGAAGCTGAACAATTAAAAGTATCCTGCGATAACGATCTTAACAGATCGTTGAAGATTCATTGAACAAACACTGAAAGGAAAAAGAAACCTTGAAGTATGATTTCAAAAAAGATAGATTGAAAAAACTTAAAAGTGCCATTCGTCACATGATACTTTCAAATACAAAAAAGGGATAAAATAACGGTTGAAAAATATATGTATAGCACATGCGATGATCTTGACCAGCGTGGAATCAGTTTCCACAGTTTCTTTTCAGAGATCATATAGTTTCACAAAGTCAACAATAGTACATATTTCTGATTGACAACTGTATAAAGAACCAAAACTCATGTCATACAATCCGTCTCTGTAGCAGCGTGTGCAAAGTATTAAAAAGCGCTTATGCAGATACACAAGATGCGTGGTGTATTTACATTTTTATCGCATTGCAGTAAAAAATGAGATTCCGATAATATTCTCTTGCTTCCTGGAATCATTCGAGTCATTCTTGTCCGATGATTTGATGCTGCAGGCGATCTCTTTCATCCTGGATCTCGTGATTTGCGACGATTGACACTCTTTGTCGCTGTTCTGCGAAGCTCTCCTCTTCCCCCTTCAAGGAATACTTTTGCTCCAGAAAGCGTAGAATATGATTCCGCTCCTTATGCATCTCTAATCTATCAAAGATGTTGACGAGGTTGACCGCAACTGCGACTCAAATCGCGTTGTCCTCTGATATTACGATTATCTACCTATGACAAAAAAATCGATCTTATTTAACGTCTTGTCGCGAGACGCTTAATTAATACAGATTTATTACCTCGTACCGATTAATTATCCGAGTTTCTCAGAGATTATTCTGGTTTACAAGTTTTGTGTTCTGCACGTGACCAAAGCATAAAAGCGACTCATGACATCGTCGCAGATGACACAATGTCTGCTCCTTTGCTCTTTCATTGTTCTCGTCACCTTCCTTTGTCCATGATCTCGAAAAATGACGAAACTTAGAACTCGTGATTCTATTGTCAAAACCGTCAAAATTGGTCAAAACTGCCGTCTGGAATATCCAATATTTTTATATTCCTTTTCTCACTCATTTCTCGTCGATTCTGAATTCACTTTTTATAGCGCATAAGTAAAGCAGGTGTTTTTAAATATTTTTCAGAGAGAATTATATGTTTTCAAACAAATTTATGTTTCAAAAATAAATTTTTATTCACATGCAATAAAAGTAACGTAACTGACTTTTTTTTTGTCTATGTAGGTCTCCGGTTGGAGGCTAGAAAATAATGTCTTTTATCATTCCTCGCAGTACTTTGACATACATTACTCTGTTGCTTTACTTTCTGCAGTTAATTTATATAATTTTTCTAGTTCTAATAAAAAGTGACCCCCCAAAAAAGGGGTTTTTTTCGCCTGTTTTTTTAGCCCTTAATTTTTGGACTGTGTGCAAAATATAATGAGATATTAATTATAAAGAAGTTTCAGGTTGAGGTGACAATTGTTATCAGCTGGAGGGGGGGGGGGAATTGTATATTACGTCTATGCGAAAATCCGTTTTCTTTTACATTCCCAACTCTGATAATTGTAATGTCTAATCTCTGTAATATTTCAATATAAGGCATAAAATTTGGCATACAATTCAGTTCCAAAATCGAGGACTTAAAAAAGGGCGCACTTTTGAAATCACTCTTTATAGATGATGTTGAATGTCACTCAATCTTGATCTTTGATAATCTGCATCGAGCTCCCAATCCTCTCTCCTTATAACTGACAACTGAAATTTTGGAAGTGTAGTCTGAAAGATGCTTCGAAAGCGCTTTGCACACTGTTATGCGACTTGGGTTATGTGAAAATAAAGAAAAAAGATAGAAGTTATTTATGACTCGACCTGATATGTAGTATTGGCTTATCATACTAATAATAGTATTTTTCATTGGCAGAACTAGTGTACATTCAGTGCACTTTAAAGCTGTTGTACAAAAATCGATGTAAAGATGTACATTTAATAAAAATGTAGAAACGAATTAAATCGCAAAATACATTTTATTGTGTGCTATTTGATAAAATACACATTGGGCATTTTATCATAATTGAGATATCTCATTTTTACATTTAGATTAGAATACAACAACATTAATGTACAACAATGTACTAAGTGCGCATTAATTCTGTCAATGAAAAACACTATAAGAAAGGAGCGTTTTTGTATTATTATATGTCCGTTATGATGTTATTACATATTGACGTTAAAGGAAAACTTACGTTAATTAGATAGAAAATAAACTAGGTGATTGCGACGATTGGTAAAGAGTGGACAAATGACGTCATACTTGATCGAAGAAATTGATTATAAATTTATCCGATGCGATACTACAATTTCATAGATTTATTATACGTCTATCATAAATGGAACACAATGACGGGCGATATTAACGATACAGTGAGACAATCTGGTGTATCGCCGGTGCACACTCAATAGTACAACTGTGCAATCTTTAAACTTGTAATCGAAACTGCAATTACATAGATAAATATAATATAAAATCACATTCTCAATTCGATATCTAAATATTCTAAAGATATGACTGCTGGCAAAATTGACGACGAAATGTTTCGAATCTCGATGTCCAAGTCACACATACACAACACATGCACACAAGCGCGTTTACATTTTTAGAGTATTTTTCTATTGCGCTAGCCTCAATATTTACCGAAACATAGCGAGATTCGTTCATTCTGCACGTTAAATAATTAGTTAAATGCGTTGAGAACTAATGTTGTATACATATATATATATACAAACTTCCAATACTTTCGCACGAGCAACTCGTATTTTCATACGTTGTATTATTCTTTTATATTTCTTTTCTTTTTTTTTATAATTTTATACTTTGTATAGAAAACCATTTGCGTTTTTTGCGCGACCGTATCTATAATAATAGACGCGCGCTTTGCGGCAGCCATCGATCTTTCGACTGAGTTTCCGAGGTATCTCTATTACCTTGACGAAGGGCGAGAATTTGCTATTCTGCTTGATATTAGATTGCGTTGACAAGGGAAATGATTCGTGACTTATTAAAGAGTGTTCATTGTATAACGAGTACATGTTACGACGAAAAAAAAAAATGTAAAGTCTTGATTCTTTTTATAGCACATTTTTATAGTGAATCTCATATAATTTTTTCATATAATATTATTTTATATAATATATAAAATGTTTATTCGATTAGCTCAGTCGCATCATATGACATCATATTGACTGTCTTATTGTAAAGTGATGGTGGAACAAAGCGAGGATAATTTCATCAAATTGTCAATTATCGTTCCTATTAACGTGTTTCTTAACTTTCCGATTTCAGTATCAAACATTCGTTACTTAAAAATGTTATCGCCGTTCCAGAGCAACTGCTATAAAAAGAATCAACACAGAACAATGAATCTCAATAATGTAACTCAACGTGTGCTCGTTTACCGTGCGAATCCTTCATTGTATATTACGCTGATATTACTAATGTGCCGATGTATTTTTCGCCGTTTATATATTATATATGCAGCTATAAAGAATGCATTGATACATTCTTGCATCGGCATCACAGTTTTAGATAATTTTTCTACGAAATAAAAAAAATCCGCAAAAAAGACAGTTCAGAAATATGGATGATGCGCAGGGCAGTCCATCCACTCGTGTTGCTTTGAATGATCAAACATGTATCGGAAATTAACTCATGCAGAAGTTACAAGCAACATAAAAAGGCACAACATGGCCTAATTTTCATTGTTAACATTTTTGTCCGCACACAAGAGAGTTATCATATAATCGCACGCGCGAGCGAGGATGGGCCACCCTGCACTGAATTCTCTCATCTTCTCCTTGTATAGCAACGAGATCACTACGTTGTATAATAATTAAGCGAATAATTGTCTCTTAATCTTTAAGTTATTCATTCACGAACGTGATCGCATTGATACGCATCCCGATATTTGCCCGCATAACTCCCATGTCAGTAAAGTAAAAAGAAAGAGAATAAAAACCAAGGAAATTTACAAAAAATGAGTACGACAGTTTAGTTTACCCGTCGATATAGTCCTAGCCGATGGTGATTCCGATTAGTTACTCCTATCCGGTGCAATAAAACTGAATTTATAAGTTGTCTATAAGCGGGAAGCACATCAGACTCTTGCATAATGCACAATACATAAGGCATAAAAAATTCAATCAATCAGAGTCCTTTATTTCATAGAAAAGAAGGAAACGAAGGACTTTGATTGGTTCATTTTTTTGTGCATAACGCATAACACGTAATGCATAATAAAATGAACAATCAAAGTCTTTCGTTTCCTTCTTTTCCATGAATTAAAGAACTCTGGTTGAATTTCTTATACCTTATGTGTTATGCATTATGCAAGTCTGTGCTCTTCGCTTAAGATATTAATTCGCGCATTTAGAATTATTAAAATTATTATTTTTAAAATTAACATTTATTAAACACTATTAGTTATATACAATAACGAAAAAAAATTTTATCGTGTACTTCTCGTCTTGTATTTCGCATTTTATTCTCATAGAAAGTTTGGGTAGCACCTTTTTTCCAAGTTTTATTTATTTATTCTCGAGAGGACATTATTCTCTCTCTTAAGAATAGAACAATCGTCAGATTTAATTCTACTAAGTGAACACAGAAATCGAGCAAGATGTGACCGATAATGCGATTATGCCGGACAGGTTTTTTGCGTCCGTATTCTCGATCTGAGCTACTACGAGTTCTTTCTTCTTCTCCCTCGTCGCGGTTACAGACGAATAAAGGATCGAGGGAGACTAAAGGGAGGCACAATCCAAGCCGCGTCCACAGAAATATAGCTGTGTTAAACGAACGCATGCATCGAATGATAACTTCGATCGCTCGGCCACAATATCATTTAGCATCGAACAAAAATATCTTAAAGCTTGCAATTCTATCATTGTCTGAGATTCAATATGTGAAAATTATCTAATTTAAAGAAGAAAAATTTTTATCTATATAGAAATACATTATCTATATTAATCTATAACAAAAATAATTGAAAAAATAAATACAGCAAACGGTTGGAATTAAAAAAAAATTTGATATGTTAAATAAAAGTACTCTATTGTTTTTTCATGGGGGTTGCTACAATTTTGATATACTTGATATTATATATTTGATACAAAACACTATATGTCTTGATTCTACATTGTTAGAAATTTTATTATGAATTTAAGTAATGTGGTAAAAAAAGTTTGTGAATAATGAGATAACTGAAAAATAATAAATGATTTAACTGAAAACTAAGTTACAATAATCTTAAATGTAATAGATGTGTGCATTAAATTTTATGCAAATCTACATAAAATTTTATGGAAAGTATATTAAATTTTATGAAATTTTATGAAAAATATATTAAATTTTATGCACACAAATATATTTTTCAGTTACAAATATATTAAATTTAATATAATATAATTAAATTTAATGTTATGAAGTTAAATTTATGTAACTTAAAAGTATATTATATTTCTGATATTTTTAACAGTATACATATTATGACTACGATGAATTTGGAAAAAAATGTGAATATTCTCGTTAAGATAAGATCGGTAAAAAATTTTAACTGAAGAATCCACATTTCAAGAGAGGCATGTTCAGTGAAAGGCACACTTTGCATAGCCAATGAAAATTTTTGGAACAATCGGAAATACAGCGAAACTGATAAAGTATACTACAAAATAATATCTAAATAATAATATAATGTCGAAGATAAAATTATTTAAAAATATATCTGATATCTCTTTGCTTGATATAGAAAATCATAACATCAATATAAAATTTATATTATACAATTTTCCAATTGAAAGATGAACGAAAGCAAACATAGTATTGTTATTTTAAATTTAATTTTTTTTAAAGTTAATATGAAGAAAATAATTGAACAAAAAACAGCCTTTTAATTCAATATATAATATATAAATAAGCAAATATCAACGATCTTGCTAGTTTTTCGATTTTTCAAAAGAAATTCGTAACAATAGTACGATTTAATCGTTTTCGTGTATCACTATGTCTGCCACGCGGAAAGAGTCCATGATGGTAAAACGTACGATTGATCTCCGATCCCATACGCGTTATACATGGGGCTCGCGAACTGGAAAGCGACGAGCTATAAGAGCGTCCGCAAGCAGGCAGGCAGGCAGGCAGCGCCGGTTTATTCCTGATCGAATGTTTTTGCACGGCCGCCGCAATCCTAATTGAATTCGCTGTCGGCCGCTCTCGCGGAGCTGCACCGAGAGCGGTGCGTAGAATCACGCACCGTACATACACGAATTTACGTCATATAATTGTGACAAAAGCAAATCAAAACGAGAATAGTGTTACTCGAAATTCACCTTTCTCTCTTTTTTTTTTGTATAAGCGATGAAAATATCCTACAATATTCTCGCAATTCAAAAGGATTAGAAGGTATCAGACTATCTCAAATTTGTTGCTAGACTTTTTTGCAGATGCGATACTTAACGAAGATTATATCAAACATTTTATGATAAAATTATTTAGGAATATTTTTATGCAATATCTCTGCTTGAAAATTACAATAGGTTGCTAATACTCAAGCAGGACAAGTCATTATGATATCAAAATGATGCCAAAATGACTTCAAAATGATTATTAAGTTATTTTTCAATCATTTTCAATTCATCTTAATGTCATTTTGATGTTATCATGACGTTGTCCTGGACGTACAACTTATATACTTCTTCATATAATTATTTAACTGAAAGCAAACATTAGTCTGTTCATACATAATACCGTTCCTAAATTAATTTTTCCTTTTGATAGGAGAAATAAACAGGTACTCATAAATTCTTGCGGTTTGAAAGATTGATTGGAAAATACCAGTCGTCTTAGATTTTTTGCAAATGATAATCGCAAAGATAATATCGAAAGTTTTACGAAGATAAAATTATTTAAAAATATATCTGTGATATCTCTTTGCTTGATATAGAAAATCATAACATCAATGTAAAATTTATGCTTTATATTATACAATTTCCAATATTATACAAATTTCCAACTGAAAGATGAACGAAAGCAAACACAGTATTGTCATTTTAAATTTAATTTTTTTTAAAAGGAACCGAAATATACTTTTAAATTCCTGCGATTTGAGAGACAGAATGATTAGAAGATAGGATCTTTTAAGTTGTCCATCGGTGATAATATCGTAAAGATGATATCGAATGTTTTGCGAAGATAAAACTATTTAAAAAATAATATATCTATGCGATATCTATTTGGATAGAACATTTTATCAATATAAACAATTTATATTTCTCCATAAAACTGTCCGATTGAAAAACGAATAAAAGCAGAAAATAATGCGATTCAAAGTTTAATTTTTTTCATAAAAATGAAAATATGCTTCTAGATTCTCCAGAGTTAATGGGCTAATTACAAGATAAGTCTTAAAAGAACTTAGATTTTTGTTGCAGATTATTTTACAGGTGATAGTCGCACAGACAGCGTCGAATGTTTTATATGGGTGAAATTTTGGAGTTACAACGTTTCAGAATGTGGCTCAAAAATTTGCAACGGTTCGAGGTCTCTTCGGAATATTCACGGTCGTAGTGCATGTACCGGAAGAAGAAAGAAGAAGCAGGAAGAAGACGAGAGATGGGGAGAGACAGAAACCTCAGCCGTGTAGGATAACAATGGACCACTTGTTAGATAGCCCATCCCTCGACACCAGGGATACAACGGATACTATTGGTTATTCATTGGGGCCTCTCTTGAAGCCGGTTATCTTGCCAGATCGGTTTAGAAATAGATCTGATCCAGTTATTTCCGATTATCGATGAATGCAAACTTTATTATCAGTCTCAAAAAGCTCTTTGCTTTGTCGTAAATTTTTCGCGCGTTTACGCTGCAAGGATTACTGCGAATCATAAATTCGTGAATATCGAATGTATAATGTAATGGCAGAAGAAATATAATAAAAATAAAAAATTAATAACCTTCAAACAAGGAAAATATGTATGTAAAATTACAATAATATTGTATATTAAAGAAACGTTTTGTCTATTACAATTACATTCAATGTTCAAATAATATCTACTTATTACAATTTTCTTCATCTTTTATTTTTGTAACTTGGATCAATCTTTTATATGCAGAAATGTTTACAATAATTTAAACATCGAACAGAATAATGATGCGTATGACGTGGCGGATTTACGACACGGAAGTAAAATTCAATTGTCGACGAGATGAGGAATGGAAGAGAAGGGAAACACAAGAGATGAGCAGGAGAGACGACAGAGAACCGGCACGATCGGATGAAAGATGTTAAAAAACTGGTTCCCTCCATCGAGATTTCTTATCACTTTTTCTTAGTTAATTCGAATTTTGATTTCTGTGTATTTGTACGTATACTACTTTTGACAAATTTGTTTTGCACAATTTCTGAAGATTAAAAGGAATTAGTCAATATGTAGATGTTATGTAAATAGTTACAAGAAATGTAAATGTGATTTCATAAATATACTTTGAAAAAAAAAACAGATCACGTTACAAACTGTAACGTTACGTTCCGTTTTTCTTTTTTTTGCGGCTAAATAAATATAGTATATTTTTTCAATTCGATTCATTGTAGGAAAGAAAGAAAAGACGAGTGAAGTCAGGCAGATATTTCGAAAGGAAAGAAAAAAACGTCAAATTAGGAAATTATAAAAACTATATGACAATTTAATTTAAAAACGAACGTGTAATATATTTAAACAAATTTTTTAAATTGCATCCTTAAAATTGCGTGCGCGCAGTGGCTAAATAAATCTGAATTAACACAAATATATTAAAAGAAACTTGTACAACAGTAAACGCTCCATAAAATCTTTCATATCAAAGATCGGTTTAATTTGAAATGAATATTCGATTCACTTTTAAACTTACTACTTTCGTTCCTTACTTTTCGCATTTACGATCCTCAATAATTTTTCCCTAATATTAATTATTATTAAACACAAAATTAATCATTGAAAAAACTTAATTCTAATTAGCGATGTTACTTTATATATCAAAAACTCATTTAAATGCTAAACTCATATATATATAGCTTACATCGGAATTCAGGAACATAGAATCTTAATTACAATTTTATATACATTGTGTAGTACAACAAACATTGAAAAAATTAAAATGCACATATACATGCATATTGCAAAATGCATATTAAAAAATACACAGCAGATAAAATTATAAATAGCATTATATTCGAATTCCGCCGCAAATTGTCAAGATCGTCTAAACCGAGTTTAAGCATTAAAATAAAAAGCATACGGTGTATGTGTGCGAGAAAGAGAGAGAGAGAGGAGTAGGGGGAGGGGAGATTGGCAAAGCAGATTCCGAATACATTGTGCACGCAGCCTTAACTCGCGGCGCATCGTTCTCGCTCCCCGGTGCTCCCCGACGGGACCCGGGTCCGTCTGCGAGATCTCTATCTCGCTTCACGGAGAGGTTTCGCTACTCGCTCCGCGTGCCCCGACTCTCATTGAGAGTCAGTCAGTCAGTCAGTCAGTCCGCCGGAGCGACGCGGTTCGCGCGCATCGTTACACATCACCGCTTGCGCCGTTCGCAAGCGAGAGAGGAAAGTTCGCGCGCCTCTCTCATTCCTTTTTTCATCCCTTTTTCACCCGCTTTCTTTCTCTCCTTCTCGCTCTTTCTCTTTCTGTTTTACCGATCGAGGGGGTAGACAACCGTGCGTTGAAATCACCGCGGGATCACCGGTATCTCCGCCGCGCGATCGTGTCCCGTGCGCGCGCCCCGTGAAATCTCAAATCCTCCGATTTCACGCGTCGGATCGCCAACGGCACGCCGCACGCACGCCGGCACGTTTTACGTTGCTCGTTAACTGCCAGTGCACGCACGGCGGTTGCCGGGGAAGGTCGAAGGGACGGGCTTCCTCACACCGGTGTGCGTGTAACACCTGGTAGCGGCGACGACGACGACGACAACGACGACGACGACGAGGAGGACGAGGAGGACGACAACGACGACGACGACGACAGCGGCTGCGGCGACGGTACTGACCGGGACGTCGCGGTCGCGGGCAATTATGCGATCGGCTGCGGCCGTTCTGGCCGCGGCGGCGATGTTGGCCCTGGCCCTTCTCCTGGACGTCGCCGGCGTGGCCCTTGCCCGGCACCAACATCGCTCCGGGAATTCCGGCCACAAACCGTCCGGTGACATCTCCCTCTGGATCGATCAGCAGCAAATTAAGATGTTCAGCGGTACAGTTCACAGATGTTGAGTCTCAAAATCCTCTCGGAAGTCGGATTTCTTATTTTCTTCCCCCTCTAGCTTCATATGTGACCCCCTTTCTTCGTATTATCGCTGCTCCAGCGATTCTCCATTTGAGACATTACCTTTGATATGTTACTATGATGCAAAAAATGTCGTTAAATAAGTAAAAAAGAGAGAAATCCGATTACTATTCACGATATCACGGGTTACGTTCGTAATTAGAAATTAGTAAACATTAATATAAAACTGAAACTATTTTTGGCTAATGCAGGGCTTGCGATGGAAATATACGCGATTGCGGAAGGCCGAGTACTCGCTTATCTTTTAGATCCGGAGTTTGAGAATAAACTGCCGATTATCCCAAGCGAGGTGTCGCACGTGAATTTCACGTGGAAGTCAGGAGTAAAAAAATACTATTACAATTTTTTTCGTTTAAAGTCGTACGACGAGAGCATCTTGAAAACTCCATCGATCACGATCAAAAAGCAAGGACGAGTGCCTAAGAGACCGAAAGGTAAATATGTCAATATCTCAAATATATCGTTCCCTTACGTCAAAAGTGACACAACTAAAAAAAAAACTTAATTTCGAGTTGTTACCATCTTGGTGAAAAAAATAAAAATCAGAATGTAAGTCGAATATAAGAGGAATATAACAGAAGCGTAAACGAAGCTAGGAAGCGAAAATTGAAATAACGAAATATAGAAAAAGCATACACGTCTTTTTTCCGTTATTTTAATTTTTGTCTCCTAGAAATTCCATTTACTCTTTTATTACTGTCCCCTTCTTATTCGAATTACGCTCCGATTTTTGCCAGAGTATGAATAGATATCTTAGCGCCGAGATACTATCATGCCTCCAGAGTCCATAAGTTAGGTAAACGTTTCCTATCAATCAAAACTCGCAAATTCTCACTACTGCGCATTTGTGCACATTAAAGCCATTGTACAGCGACTTAATCTGATTGTGAGTGTAAAAATAGAATATTTCGAATTATAAAATACATAAAAATTAAATGAGTAGATAGGTAAAAAAAAACGAGCAGAGGAAAGATTTTAAACTAGTGTATTATCTCATATTTATTCACAATTAATTAGTATTCGATGTCATAAAAAAATCTATCTACTCATTTAATTTTTGTATTTACAATATCGAGCGAATTACTTGTTTTCTTATTTTATATATAAATATTTTATCTAACAGCAAAATAAAGTATATTGAGGAGTATATTTCACGGTTTCTGTATTTATAATACACATATTTTTATGTCAATCTGTTTATGATAGCTGTGATCTGAATGCATTAGTCGAATTCGCTTAATTTAATTTCATAAAAAATCGTCAAATGATTATAATTAAAAAAAGATGAATTTTTAAGGGTTGCGAAACGAAAATAACAAAAATGATGACATTTGATCATGTTAACAATGTATTCTTTTTGCTGAGTAATCAATAATTTTCTGTTAAACTGAATGAAAAATAGTTTTTCCTCTTTTTTGGGAAGCTTAATCTTTTGAGTTGTGTCACTTTTAAAATAAAGGCGTAATATTTAAACTACTTAATTAATGCTAATAATAAGAAGCTAATTATGTTCTATAAAATAAACATTTCTCGCATTTTTATGAGAACTCGTGATTTAAAAAACATTTATATATATATATATATATATATATATATATATATACATAATTCAAACAAATTTACAATTATTGCCTAATTGTAAATTTGAAAAATCTCAGAAAAATTAAATGTTATTATTGTTGCATCAATTTGCAATACGAATAATCATTTTCAATGTATTTTTGTTTGGCGAATACAAATCTTGTTGTCCAAATTCGATCACAATTTTAAGAAAAATGGATTTTGAGGATTTTCATAACGTTGTAGCATCAGAAACAGATTTTATTTTTTCTAAATTTGGTTTATATCACGCGAAAGTACTCAACTTTTAGCTGTAAAATGCATTTCGTTTTGAAATAATTTTCCGTTTTTGGAATATAACAATTTCCATAACAATAGCTCGTTTCATGTAACACATAAAAAAAGATTTTGTTCCATCCTTAATATTGTATTATGTAGAAAGATGGAAAGTGCTTTTGTGCTTACGTAATATAATTATAAATTATGTAAATATAAATTATGTAAATTATATAAATTATGTAAAAAAAAAGTCTGATTTTGTAGTCCAGTGTTATTATCATGACAAAATTATTAATACAGATATTAATAATACAGGTAATTAAAAGTTGAAACTTTCACATGATATTAATAAAAATTAAAAAAAAAAGATTTCTGCTGGTATTGCAACGTCATGAATACTACCAAAATTGTCATTTCTAGCATTTTTGGCATCATATTTTTTTAATAACTAATAATCGATTAACGGATTCATATTCAGCAAGTAAAATTACAATATCGGAAATGATTACTCAGATCATTCGCGCAAAAAAAAAAGTTTTGTTGCCCAGTATTATTGGAATTCTTTATGAAAAGAAATAAAATTATTATTACTGTTGAGAGTTTATTTATAAAGCGTTCTAAAATCCATTAACCACAGCATATATGTTAAGAATAAACATAAAATATTTACCATAAAAAAATTAATAAATCAAGATCTTGCAATACAGAAATGTAATTTCGCAGCAGAGAAAAAGATTGTCAGAATCTAAATGTCAGAGAAATGTCCGCAATTTTTTATTCCAGTTAATAGTTCTCGAGGTAAAATGATATAAAATTCGAAGAATTGTAAATTGTGATGAAGCTTTCATCTTGTTGATGCAGTCATTTTTCGCTTCGTATCAATGAGCGTTAACGTGCTAATAGTATTTTCGTTTGTCAGAGTCAATATGTATTGATCTTGTGGAGGCTGAATTTGAAGTCAAATGCACGTTTGGCTTTTATCGCGCGATAAACACAAATAAATCTAAAATCGCGCTTGCAGTTAGATATATCTTTATCGACATTACGCCACTTTCACGTTCTAATGACACGTTAAAATAATGAGTTTGGTACATACGCTCGCAAATATCGTCCGTTTTGTTATTACTTTTATTATCTCTCTCTCTCTATGTGGCGTAAGTGCCGTGCTGATGGTCTTATTTACACAGTCAAAGGTAGAGATCTTTTGCTGGCGTACGGCGTAAAATCTACCTGATTTAAGAGAAGGCGCTGAAGATATTCTTTGCCTGAAGAATATTTCGTTTGACCGAATCAATCTGAAACGAATTATGGCGAGTTATAATATTATGATGTTACATTTGTAAGGATTAAATTGCCATCGATAATTTTTAAATGATTTTTCATTTTTATTTGAAATACTAAACTTTGTCATTTAAATACATTAGAAATAAATATTATCAATTTGTTTCATTATCATTCCTGTGAAAAGAAATTCGATTAAATCTGATTGCATGATTAGAAATGTGTTATTTTATTTATTAACTATTAATAAGACATATTTGTGATTCTATTTATCGAAATAGAAAGTGCTTTTCCTGATTTTTTAATCAGATATGCGAAGATAATTATTTCTATATTTTTTAATAAAATATTTTTATATTTGCGATTATATAATTTTGTACTGTAAAACGCATCGAAAATTTGATCGATAAAATCTGAAACTTCTATAGATTTGCGCGTAATTAATAAGAATAAAATACTTTTAGTTCTCTCTCTTAAATCGGATAAAATATATAAAATATACTTTATAAGTATAATTTTTTCTTAGATCGAATAAATATTTTACGTCACGTGATATCGCCAAAGGGATCGAACTGCAAGAAACTCTCATAATAGGTTTAGCATATTTTTTAAGATTAAAATAAAAATCAAAGAACTAAATTAAAATTTGAATAAACATTTCAATAGCGTCAAAATTAAAATGAAAAACACTTATGATTGAATGTTGGAAGATGAATGAAGAGAAATAGAAAGTACTCTCTAAATCTGAATCAGTAAATAATCACTGATATCAATGTCAAGTATGTCACTAGTAATCAGTGAATTAAAGGTGAAATGAGGTCTTCAATCTTTATTATGTGATCTAACCTTGTTTTAGTACTTAAATTCAATGAATATAGTATTAGAAAATTTAAATTAATGTGCAAATATCAGTATTTTAGTTATATAATGCTCAAATATTCTTCCTTTTTTAATTGAACTTCACTGATTATATAGAGAATAGGTAAAAGAATAGTTATTGGGAGATAATATAATTTTAAGTTAAAGTTTAAATATATAAATGAATAATGTTAATATAATAGTATGTGTTTATATAATCAGTACCAAGTATGTCACTAGGTAATTAGTGTCCACTGATTCAGATTTAGAGAGTAAAGAAAATTCAGTTACAAAACGAGCAAATCTCACCCTGTTTGTTTTTCCGTTGCAGATTTCAGCATTCTCCTACCTTGCGCCGGCAATTCGGGCATAGCGCAATTCGGGATCAGTTTGATGATCGAAACCCTGAAAGGAAAACCTCTAAACGGGACGCCCCTCCGTCTCAGTTTAAGAAAAGAATGCACCGTGCGCGGTGAGTCCGTCAGTCGCGCCCACGATCACCACCTCTTCACTCGCACATACAGTTCTGTATCAGCAGTAATTCATCGCCTAATTTGCTGCATGCTCTTGATGCAGGAGAGGCAGTCAGGAATCAGCCGGATCTCTTCCTCGCCTCCGCTCGCGAGGATGTTGCATCGCGGCGCGTAAAACGCGCCCACGAAATCCGGTTCGCGCATGGTTCATTCGTTCCGACTGGCTCTCCTCTTTTTTTATTTAATCGACAGCCGTGGCATGTACCTGATGCGCGTATGAGCGCACGTTTTGATACTTTATAAGAGAAAGATTATCTACCTGTACCTGCCCGCCTGCCGGCCGCGGTACGATGGGTCCGATAATTGTGCGAGGGAGGCGCATCGAATCTCCACCGCTCCACAGTGTCTGGGAGATTTATGGATGTTACGTCGTTAAACGGTTGCTCCGAGCCTCGATCATCGCGACGAGATCCCGGTCCAAACGAGGATGCTTGCGTTTGTCAAGGTGTCAAAGGGAGTAGCGAATCGATTAACTTGGACCTTTTCCTAACGCCTTCGCAAAACTTGCACGTGGCTAATTTTACACGCGTACTCATTTCTCGTCACAAAAAGGAGCACGTCGAAGCGTCTTGAGGCATCAGTTACCAAAACAAAAGGAAACAAGAGTTTCTTTGAGTTTCAAAATGTTCTTGAGTTCCTGAGGACGTTCCTGTGTTAAATAACTTTTGTTCGTGTTTACTCATGTTAAATGAACATTGTCCACGAAATATTCAACTCAGATCAGCCATATTCGATCAAAGCAGATTTTAGTGTCTAATATAATATTTTTACGTAAATTTTACAATTGTCAATTCAATCAAATCGCAAATTTTTTGTCAGTCTTGGAATAGTCCTATATTGAAGCTGGAACGAATTCAGAAGACACCCGCATGGAATTACAGATTTAAATCCTTGAAATGATATTTTTCATAATAAATTCTTTACAATATTTAAAAAATGCTCATTATTAGTATCATTTAAATTAATTTGTAATATTACATAGTTCAGTTTCAGTCTAAAATTGTGTTTCAAGATCAATAAACGATCGGCACACAATTTGCTTGAATTGTAGAAATTTATTGCCTAATTTTAATGCCTAATAATAAAATAATAAAAATATTAGTAGGTATTAGGATCTGCTTTAATTGAATAGAAGAGATTTTTAATTCGTTCTTATTTTAAGATCGTCTTAAGATGCTGATACGGCTCTCCGATTAGTTCATGATAGATCCTAAATACAAGATTTGATAGATTCTATGTATTCCGTCCATAGTTTCTTATCTATGTTTATTACTGAAAAAATGAACTAAATCTTAATAAATCATTTATTTGATATAAGAATTAATTTGAATTAATTTTAATTAACATTATTTATTGAGTAAAAATTTTTTTTTATTGAGTTTATAAACATTCATTTACTGGAAGTAAATATTTAGTTCGTACTATTCAAATAAATATTTATTAAAACTTGTACATTGTTTCTCAGTGCATGTTACTGTGCACTATGATACTTATACAAAGAAATAATGCGAGAAAGAGATCTTTAAGACTCTGTAATATAAATTTTAACGTCGTCTCAACGACTTCAATTTCGCGTACCCACTTGCAAGGTGAAAACGTGGACTGCTTTTGTGTGGCTTAAAAGCACTCTTATTCAGAACTAGATTTTATTAACGCTATCTTAGTATAATACATCTATCTTAGTATAATACATCTAATTATGTTAATTACAATTGCAAAGTGTTGAGTAATATCGATCACTCTTTTTAATGCAAGCATATTAAATGAAGCAAATGTTGCTAATGAATAAGGATCAGGAATGAATGTAACTTCGATAAGCTCGATTTTCAATGCTGCATATAAAGAAAGGATCTTATTAGGTCGGGTTTCATTTATCCTCGAACAAGAATTGTTATTATCGCGTGCATGCAAATATGAACTCGATTGAAGAAATTATACCAGTGTCAATCCTTACTTTTCATTTTGCAATTTGGCAATTAATTATTATTATCGTCTGATGTTTAAAAAATACTCTCTTTAGCTTATATTAAAAAAATTTTTTTTACTCAAACATTGCTTTAGATCGGTTTTTGCTTGTATCTTCTACATTAGCATCTATTTTTTCTGTTTCATTTTGCTTGGCGCTTGATTTGTTAAGTGTTAGTCAGTTCTATGCTTCTTTAAGTCATTGTTCGCTCGTGAATTATGAATTAAGTGCCTAATTGTCTACTTAATGCAAAAGAACGCACAAGTCTGCTCTGCCTTTTCAGCGTTATTCTCAGCTCTCTCAATCTCTGTGCATTCAAATTGCTAATCATTAAGTCAAGCATGTGTTTATCTATTTTAAGTATTTTTACATACCTAAATTTCGATAATATCAAGGATTGAAAGGATTATTCAACATGTGTGATCGGTTGAGTTTATTATATAAATCACGAACGAGAAGACTGGCAAATAACGATCCACATATAATTGTTTCATCTTTTCGAATTCAGATAGAGGTAACAGAATACGATACTCTCGAATGTTTCGTTACAATCGCTTCTGCGATAATACATCAATGATAATTCGTGACATAGCAGGTCGAATGTGCAAATGTGAAATAATTAAATATGTATATTTCTCATCAATTTTTTTTCTTTCGATAAATAATATTCAATTGAAAGAAATCCACGATTTGTACCATAAAAATGAGATAAATGAGAAAAAAATATTATTACGAGATTTATAACAAAATTGATTATAGATTATAGTTATTGTATATTATTCTTAATATTAATTATCGTTATATTTTTTTTGAATTTATACACTGTTAAGTTTCATTTTAGCAATTTTTTTAAATGATCTTTTTGCTGAAGATATATATTTATTAAATATTTAAAAAATGTTACATTATATAGACTAAAACATATTCTCTTTTTTATGACATAAAATAAAATAAAAATGTAATATATTGTATTCAATTTCATGGTTAATCCTAAAGTTTTTGAAAAGGAATGCACGATTAAATCTGCATGAGATTGCGATAAAAGAATATCTTATTGGAATAATCGATAGTTGGGCACGAGTGTCGCTCTTTCCTGAAATTAATTAGAATGTTTTCCAAACGATATTCTACTGAACTGCGAGATCGTGTTCGGTTACCAAAATATTTCTCGTTTTTAATCATGCAAAGATAATTATTAAATAAGTGTGTTCATATTTGTGTATGTGTGTAATGTATTTACAGACATCACGATAATATTCCATTTTTTAATTGGATTTTATTTTTGCAGAACCTAATCCTGGTCCCTGCCCAGATGGTTATCTAGGTCCTAATTGTAAAACAGCGCTTTGCTATCCGAATTGCATGAATGGCGGTAACTGTACGGCGCCAGGCGTGTGTTCATGCCCACCAGGATATCAGGGTCCTTACTGCGAAGGAGGTATAATAAATTACACAAATATACGACGGAAAAAAGTAGAATTCGCTTAAAATAACAAAATTTTTTAAATTTTATTTTCGAAATATGTATGACAAAGTAAATTTTAAATTTAGTATTAATTTATTTCTTCATATCCTCCCAATAGATTCAAACGTTTGTCCAATCATGTATTACGTCTAATTTTAAGAAAATTTTTGCATAAAAATTTGTATTCAAGTTGCCGAGTCAATTTTGTGTTTCACTTCTTGATCCTCTAGACACAATATTTCTCGAATATTCTTCTAGCTTTCCAAAAAGATGAAAAAGCGAGATCAGAATAAAGTACGTGCTCCAGAATTTATTTTTTCAATAGATATAAAAGCTTTCCTATAGTATTCGTTTTCCTATAATTGTGTAGAGGTGCATTGCATACAAAAGTATGAATGAGCATTACCACAGATGAATTTTCGATGAATAGTCTGTCACAAACTTTTCGCAAAGTTTGAATATTTTAAATGGTATAAAATCCAGCATTATCTCATTTTTGTGAATAAAATTGAGAAGTAGTTCCTTTATATCTAAAAACGCACGTCTATTTGCCTAATCTTGCACACCTTCAGATTTCTATCTTCGTAGAAAGTTAAATACCATTATCGGGAAAATATTTGATATCAAAAAGTGGAAAACGAGACGTAAAAACTAGTTCAGCAATTTAGATACAAATGTCTGTGCAAAGGATATCTTGAAATATCATAAAATGGAACAAATGTATCTATTGATAAATTATGTGAAGAAATAAATTAATGGTAAACTTTATTTTGTTTTATACATATTTTAATAAAATATAATTAAAAATTTAATTAAAAAATAAAAATTTTTATTTCTTTCGAGTGGATTTCTTTTGGAATTTTCTTCCTTATACATATATTGTTTATACAAATCGATTTTAATTAGTACATATGTTACATAATTCATGAAGATTCACTTGAAAAGTGATTACATGATAGTGTTTTTATTTATTTCTATTTAATTTAATTTAATTTGCTTCTTTTAATTACTTCATAAGTTCATAAAAATAAAATTTCCATAGAATATTGCAATTTATAAAAAAATTAGTGATTAAAAAATGCTCTATTAAATTCGGGATATCCTGAACATCATTCATGGGTTAATTCCTTACATATAAATTCAAAGTATAATTTACTATATTATTATATAAATTACAATTACTATTTACAAGTAACAAGTTGGTTTTTTACATCTTTAATTTCGAATACTTGTAAATGCGTTTATATCACTTTGGAAATCGAAATAGCGGTTTTACAGCCGTATTTGATCACATTTGTTAAAGCTTGGTAAAACGGTGCTTGTTCGGCGTCATGATCTATGCCCGTATCATGATGCTCTTGCTCTTCATCTCGGAATTTCTTGATGGTTTCAAGTATCTCTTTGTCCACATTGTCGCCATTCTTCATCAACATACGTAATTGATCGTTGTAATGCTCGACGATCACAGTCTCCACTGCCACAGTACACGCCATCGCTGCTTTCTCGCCCATGAGAGCAGTACCGGCACCCAAAGCGAACCCGGCGATATTCCACAGCGGGGTGAGGATGGTGGGTCTGACTCGGTACTTGCGAATCAATTCCTCGAATTTGGCGCGGTGTCGCTTCTCTTGATCCCACATGTGCTGTATAGTCGGTCCGATTGTCGTTCTGCCTGTGGTTTCGCAGAAAATCATTAAAATTCTAATCTATATTTACAATCATACATTATGAAGTCGAACAACTATACCTAGTACGGCCATTTGTCCGGCATATATTCTGTCAGCTCCCAATTCGCCGGTATGATCGACTCTTATTACGGAGTCTAGTACTTTTCCAGACGAACTCCTGGCAGCTAATGTGCAGGCCAGTCGTATATCCACTCCTCTGACACATAACATTTTTCTGTATAAAATTTCCAAAAATTAGGTTGCTATCACTACTTATGAAGACTAACTAACCAAACAATTTCTGCACAGGTATCTGCACAGAAAAATGTTTGAACGGAGGAAAGTGTATTCAGAAGGATGTCTGTGAATGTCCAAAAGGCTATTTCGGCTTGCGCTGCGAATTTTGTGAGTACAAACAACAAATCTTAAAGAACATATCAAAATCGTACAAAATTTAGAAAACTTTTATTATGTTAAACAATTTTTTATCTTTTCAGCCAAATGCGTTATTCCTTGTCTCAATGGAGGCAAATGCAAGGGCACTAACATCTGCAGATGTTCAAACGAATATAAAGGCAATCACTGCGAAATTGCAACCACACATATAACGTCACAACGTTCAACATGTAGCAAGCCATGTAAACATGGAACCTGTCAATCAAACGACACATGTCTCTGTGAAGCTGGCTGGTACGGAAAGTTTTGTCACAAAAGCAAGCCATGGGCTTAGAGACTAATGGAATATCTTCAACGTTATTATTATTCGTACCAATTGAATCCTTTAGAAAGCGACGTTATTCTAAAATCGCTAGATGGAATTTACGGCAGATTGTGTTTACATATATATCCTGAATTGTACGGAGAAACAAAGGTCTATGCGTTCGCAGAGAAAGAATCTCGTGATATTAAAATGATTCAAAGAAATTTGTAGTGTATTCTTATTTTTATTTGATGTGAAAAAAAAAGCATTAAAACTTTCACAAGATTTAGATCCAAATCTCGATTGGTAACTAATGTGATGTAAAATTCATAGTTTCCAATTTATTCTGCCTCAGATGTGATATGTAAAGAGCTGCTTTATGTCATTTTACAATATTATTGTATTTAGTTAATACTACTTTTATACTGTAGATGTAACAATTGTAAAAACAAAATAGGAACAAAATGTATTTTCTGTAATGGTTTTAGAAAGCATGATTATGAAATAATTCAGCATAGTAGTGTGCCTGTGATGGACTTCTTTCTCCTATACTATCTTTTTTTGTACATCTTAGAATATAGATAAATAAATGTAGTTTTATATTATAAATTGTGAAAAGAATATGAATTTTGAAATGATCCAAATAACTTTTAACATTTGAATATAAAACATTAAAAAAATGAAATGATGAATCTCGAAAAAATTTTTAATTTATATAAATGTAGTAAAAAATTTTAATTGAATTATTTATAAAATTATTGATGATATATTTTTTTAAACAATTTTAATAACAAAGATTATTTGATATGGATATTTCATATATTACATGCAATAAGGATTAAAAAAAATAAAAGAATAGAAGCCAAGAACATTGTGGAAAGTTAAGGATGTATCAGATGTATAATCTCTACAAAAAGTGACTGGAATTGAAAATTATGCTTTCTGCATAAAAATAAATGTTATACAGATATAAAACAGTTTAATATACGTAAATTTTTATATTTAATAATACAATTTTATAGTTTAAATGAAACTTTTTTTCATTTTATCTTAATTATTATTTAAAAATATGTTAACTACTTAATGAAATAATTTTTGTTTTAAGTTCTAAATTATCGTCAAATTGTTTTACTTTCGAATGCATTAAATACAAAAAAATCTTTTCATTTTTTCATTTTGTTCAAAAATATGTGTAATATGTCCTTAACAAATAGTGCGCTTATTTGTAAAATGAAAACAGTAACATATTTAGCAAATTTCTACATGAACTCTAAGAAATATTTATTATCGAATGTATGCAGTTTTGCATCACGTCAGATATAATGTCAAAGAAACAAATAAAAAAATAATACAAAGAAGAAAAATCAAATACGATCTAAACTGGATTTTGTTTAATAATATTTCTATGTAAATTTTAAATACATTTTTCAATTAAATAAATATTACTTATTTGCAGGGTTGGGAACATAATTTAACTTGTTAATAAATAATTTAGTTATAGTTAGTTATTTTGATAAATGTACGGAAATATTACCTCCCACTAAAAACCGCGGTATTTTCAGTGATTCATAAAATTAGTCATAAAAAAATGTATACAGTGTTTTAAAAGAGGAGCTTATTGTTTTTGTGGGAAAAACTCAACAATTGTACTGCATATGTTTAAAATTTTAAATATCAATTTTATATTGATTAAATATATTCACACACAGTTATTATCCAAATTTTTCGCTTTACTAAATTAATGAATATAATATAAAAATGAAAATTTTACGAAAATTAGCAAAGACCTAGTAAATGTTCAGAAGTATTATCTACTAAAAATCACGGTTTTTTATTCGGTAATTAATAAAATTAGTTATAAAAAGATATGCTAATATTTTAAGGGGGAACTTATGTGATTCTGCAATAATTTAAATTAATTAAAACAGAGAATATGTATAATTTAAATTATATAAGCAAATTTGTGTTTTTAATTAAAGCAAAGAATATTATATGTAGGTATGAATCATGAATTATTCTTTACAATTTAAATTATATAAGAAAATATATGTAATTATAGAGTATTGTTCCACAAGAATAAGCTCTCCTTATAAAACATATATATATATATCTTTTTATAATTAGTTTTGCTAATTACTGAAAAAAACAATTTTCGGTAAGGTAATATTTTTGAACATTTAAGTAGTTACATTTTTTTTGTAACTGTAACTAATGAAATGATACTTTTTAATACTTTTAAATATTTTAAACTTATTCGTCAACATATTGGCTGACCAAAATAAAGTGAATGTTCAGTGAACAAATTTGTGACTATTTCTTGTATTTGATTATCCTCGATAATCATCGTACATTATAAATGACTATATGAAGAATTAAGCTAAAGATCTTTTAGTGTAAGGATATATTTTAACATTAATCCCTTAATAACTTTGTTCTCTAAATGTATATATTAATTTGTTATAACAAATATAATCGAATACTTAATATAATAAGAAAAATGTACGAATGAAGACTCGGTCAGATATACCATTTTGATTTTTTGATATACTTCAAACAAACTCTCATTATTAATATTTATTAATTTAAACATCTTGTACTATTTCTTTAGTTTCTTGACCTTTACCTTCTCAAGTTGATTTGCATACATGAACATATTTTTCTTTTACGATTTGTAAAAATTTGTAAAATTTTACAAATAATTTAGTAATATCAAAAACATAAGATCCCTGTATTTAAAATAGAAATGCAAATAATAACAAAGATTAACAGAAAAAATAACTACCCATTACTTCCTACAGTAACTGTAACTGTTTAGAATTAGTAACTTGTAACAGTCTTAAAAAGTAATTAATTACTTTTTAAGAGAAAAAACTATAACCTGTTATTGCAATGTTAAACAAAGATGTTATGATCATTGTGTTACGCTTACTGGAAAGCACCATGTTTACAATGTACTCCAATTTAATTTATTATTAATAAAAAATTAATTCTATTGTTTTAACATAGTACAGATTTTTACTTGCTAAATTATTGATGAAATTAATTAGAGTCCTTAGTTTATAGCTCAAAACTAGGTGCACGGCAAATAGTCAAAGTTGGAAAATCTCTTTTCAACCCCTTGAAATGACAAAAATATGTCAGGTAGCTAGAGAATAGTGCGTACGTGAACGAACGTGGCGCTGACATTTGCAATGTGTATTTTCGAGCAGCAGGAACAATCGGACGATCGTCGAGGAGGACGACGCCAGATGTAGTCAACTAGCCAGAGATCCCAGGAAGATCGCGAGAGAAAGCTGTCGAAGTGAAGAAGAAGAATGCCAATGCGAGAACAGGTTATAGTCGTCCTCCGACAGGCGACATTACGATTACATTAGATCGTGCCGCGCCGCGCTGCGAACGGCACAGGCAGTCACGTGTCCCTCGGACCAATGGCGGCGTAGGTACGCGGTCCGCCATGACGCGTGCCCGAGCGATTCCCGCCAATCGCGCTATACCAAGCTTGTATATATGTACATGGCGTTGGTGTTCTCCCGGATCGCTGCTGTCGTTCGGTGGATTTCAACGGGGAAACGGTGAGTGCTGGCGCGGTAGGCTTGGAAAGTTGGCACGCGGACGATCGGCGATCGGGATCGGGCGCGCGCGACGTCCTCGCCGTCCGCGAAATCCATGCAATTTCGCATCGTCTGCTCGGGTGGGCCTGCATCGCGCAGACTCGCCCAAGATGGCCGGTACCGTGTCCGCGTTTTGTTGTGGTGGTGGTGATGGAGGCCCGCTCGGTGCCGATCGATACGCCCGCCGCCGAATACCGGCCATGGCGGCTACCGTTGTCGTCGTCGCGCGTCACGCGTCCTGAGGTAAAGGCAAGTCGGCAAGTGGCCTCGCGTTCGCCGGCGCAGGACCGGCCACGGTGACGGTGATGATAAGCGCGGGCGCGACCGCGTGCGCGGGGCGTGGTGCGAGAGCGTAGCCGAGGCGATCGCCAGGTCGCCTCCCCGCAGACGCAAAGAGTCCTAAGCCCTCCCTTGAATCCACTCCGCGGGAACACACCAAGGTGCGTACGCAACTCGCGATTTTCACTGGGCCTGCTCCATCGACTCCGCGTTACCGAGCAGTCGTCGTGAGCTGCTCCGCTACTCGGCTACCCGGAGGTGTAGCCTCTCTTTTGCGTGTGCCCTGCGCATTTTCATTGCCCCCCCAAAGTATCGGCCCGAATAAACGCGCATATCCCCGCGGTCTCCCTCTCTTTCTTTCTCCTCCGTCTCTTTCTCTCTCTCTTTCTCTCTCTCTCTTTCTCTCTCTTTCTCTCTCATCGTTACTTTACGCGCGCGTTCTTTATCACCGCGTTGTCTTGTTGTTGTCGCCTACTGTCCGTTTCGTTTGTCAACTTTGCCAACTCTGCAACGATCAGCAACGATGCTGCGAGATGGACGAGAGACGCAGCGGCAGCGGCGGTGGCGGCGGCGGCCACCACCACCTCTATCGTCACCCTCACCATCGCCGTCGTCGCCTTCTGCCGCATTCCTCCTTTATATCTGCGTGGGTATTCGCACGCTAATTCGTCCATCAGGAGAAATATGCGTGCGAGACGCGGAAGTCTTCCATGTGGAAGTCTTCCATCCGTCACCTGCTGGTACACGCCGCCGTTCGCAGCTCATAGCTCGCAGCTCGCAGTTCGTCAATCGTGCGAAATGTATATACCCTAATTTACCTCTGCGTTTTTTTCTCCTTTCTCCTTCCTTCGGAAAGGAAACACGTGCTTTTCGCCTTTTTTTTGCTCCCCAGTTTCCGACAAGCGATGTAAACATACGGAAAATGTTAAGAATAATATAATAGTACAGTAAATGAATCTCTCTTGATTCATCTTTTACACGTTCAGTATTTCTGAATTATTTTAATGACAATTGTACACTATACAGAAACCTCATTAAAGAACTTTCAAGTAAAAGTACTTTGTCATTTCAGGCTAAGGTGATGTGAAGAAGAAATTGAAACTGCCAAATCGACGACATCACAACTTTCTACGGTGTGATTAATATTCAAAATACCAAAACGGCTAACAAACACATAAAGATGGTGTCCATGCAAGATGCGGAGACTAGCACGATGCGCAGGCTTTCAGATGACGACGATGATGATCCCAGTAGCGGGTCTGAAACCTATGAGGAAGGAGATCTGCTTACAGCTGCAATGGATGATGATGTTACAGCTCAACTAGCCGCAGCAGGTTGGCAAATCAAAAACATTAATGGTGATTTCCCATTTTTTTTCGCTTTTTCATTTTTGTTTATTACCTAACCACCTTTATTTATGGATCAACCAAAATATGCAGGATGCATTATCTTTCTGCAAGAGTGTTATTTAGCGTTATGGCTTCCTGCAAGAACACTAAATTTCAAGTAAGAGAATTTGATGCTTTACATAAATAATACATATATATGTATATTTATAAATGTAGCTACAAAAAAATATATTTATTATTTTATATACTGTATATAATATAAAATGACTTATTAAAATTATATTGTACATTTGCAATCTTTGTATGTCTCTATTATTAAAGATAATTTTTATTATTTATCAATCTGAATTTATATTAATCTAATATAATTAAATTGAAATATAATACATATATACGATTGTATTTATCGTATACATTAAATAATACATCATATAGTAGATATTAATAAAAAATAATTGTGCTTTTTTTATATAATAAATTAGTTTTTTTATATTCTGTGGAAAAAACAAACTAGCCAAGAATTAAATGGTTTATGAAACGTTTTAATTTGACATCTTTTAACTTAAATATGAAATATTCTAAGATATTTATTTTTAAAAAAATCTTATTTTAATGTTATAGAATAATGAAATAAATTAACGTAAAATAACACCGTTTTTGAAAAAATTTTATATAAATATATATATATATATATATATATATATATATATAAAATGTGTGCACATATACAGCATATATATGTGTGTATATATATATATATAATTTGTATTTGAATGTCATTATTTGCAAAATCATTTTACGATAATATTTATGGAATATTTTGGGAATACTTATGGAATACTTTTTAAATAAAAAAATATAATTTCACTATAGACTAGCATGACAATATATATTTTTTTGATAGTATATATTATATATATTTTTTGCTTTACTAATGAATATTTTCGTCTACGATTTATGCATTAATAATTTGACACTTTGTTATTGTGCATTTTGTCATGTTTGTGTGTTTATTTATTTTATGTTATTAGTATTGAACGGATTGTATTCATAATTAATACAAGATTTTATTATGGAAATTAAAAATCAGAATATTGCCTTGAATTGCGCTTTCTTATTCAAATGAAAATTTATTTATTATAATAATGACAAAATCAGAATATGATATTAATAATTTATATTTTTTCCAGTTAGAAAAATGATGATAATTTAAATAGGTAAAACGTTTCTCAATTTTTAATAATGAATACAGTCTAATATTTTTCTGTATTTTATCTAGAATAGATGAAATGTATCTTACATTCAGATTCTATTATATTTCTAAAGAATTTTCTGGTTTTTTTGTTTTATATTTTTTTGGTATTTTCTCAAACAGAGAGATATGTATATATGTGTATGTGTATGTGTATGTGTATGTGCGCGCGCGCGCGCGCGCGCG
>Ga0157364_1000363_pt1 | contig 28862 bp, 27 predicted proteins | sample AttsexASBM2_FD_111476 | JGI IMG/M metagenome (GOLD analysis project Ga0157364, IMG submission 111476) | Fungus gardens microbial communities from leaf cutter ant in Ribeirão Preto, State of São Paulo, Brazil - Atta sexdens ASBM2 | ecosystem: Host-associated > Fungi > Mycelium > Unclassified ... | reverse complement strand
GTTTCTATGGGGTTATGTTGACAGATGCCCAAGTTTATTGTATGACGTCTATGATTTATTTATTTCGACCACCACTTACCGCTAAAGCCATCTATAAGAAAACGGCGGAAGCAAAGTTGTACACCTAATATTAAATCTAAAAAAATCTGAAAAAACAGCAAACATGATTAATCAGTTCCATTAATATGAACGCGGTTATTAGTTATTATTTAATTTAATCGTTTGATGAACTATTACAGACCCAGTCATAACATGTCTTTATATAAGTAACATTTATCTGAAAGTACTTGCCATATTGGCAAGTTCTTGCCAAAGTTCTTTTTTGCTATTTTATTTTTTGTATTTGATTTGACTTAGCGCAATAGAAAATGTACGTTGACGAATCGTAAATGCGTTGGGTGCGATAAGTTTTGCATAAAGTACCTTTTTAATGCAAGAGAGGAAAGATTGTGAGACAACATAAAAAAGAGGAAATGAGAACAAGAGAATGAGAAAAAACGAGAAAGAGTGGAGGCAAGAAAGGTAAGAAAGCACGAAAGAGGAAAAGAAGGAGAGAAAGGATAGAAGCAAAAGAGGCAATTAATTTTTTTTATTTTTATATTTTATTATTTTTATTTTTTATATATTATTAACCTAATTATCAATAAATACAAATTATTATTATTATTATTATCTCTTCATTTTTAAAAAATTCTATATTATTACGTTTTCAAAAATTTACAAAAACAATTAAATTCCTAAAAATAATCTTTTTCCAAAAAGAAAGAAATGTACGCCAAGTCTATAAAAAAAATATCGAATATTACATTTTTCTTAAGAAGAAACGGAAATAAATGTAATTAGCTAATTATTTCATCATACAAGACATATAAGATGAAAAGTGAATAAAATGGTCAACTAAATTATAGTGGAGAAAAAACTTAATGTGCCCAAGTCGTAGAGAATTGAATATAGAGAATTATCATAAATGATTGATTTCGGAAATGATGCACATTAATCAATAGACTAATGGATTAAATATACAACATGATACCGTTGCCTTAAATCATGCTTACATTGAGATTCTCAATAAACTATAATGTACGTTCGTGTACACACACACACACACACACACACAATACATATCATTAGCTATAGTTTATGTTGTTTTAAATTGACTGTAATGTTACTTGTATAACTTATTATTATTCAATCAACACTCAAAATGACATGACACAAATTGTTCTCTTATTATTTTAAATTTTGACTGTAATTTTTAACATATTAACAATGTACAAAATTTTGCATACAATTATACATATTTATTGTTCAGTGTAGAGGCGTCCACTTTGTGAAGTGAGGAGATTATTAATTTCAATTTTATACATACGATGTATTCCAACCTTTGCGTTAAGGGGAAATATTGCTGAAGACTCAAACCATGAATTAAAACGTTCACGTTATTTTATATATTTAATATTAAGAAAACTTGATTGATTAGCGTTGATTTCTATTGTCTGCCTTTATGTTATTATTATATACTTTTTAAATTATTTCAATTAAAGAAGTTTATACAAAAACCTTATTATATAGTTTTTTGTTAGTTTGTAATTTCTATTGAGATGTGTCATAACTATATGTCCATTAACGTTAAGTGTTCGTGAATCATCGAAGTAGCAGTTTCCGCACGAGATTGCAGAGGTTCAGCACTCGGATAAGATACAAGATTGGATGACTACTGAAGAAAATAAGGAAATTAATTCCTAAATGAGAGGGAAGGTTTTTTTTCAATTCTAATTTTGTCGTGTGTATTCCGAAATATGATGCAGATCAATAATATTATTTTAGCTAAAACTGAATTAATTAATTTTATAAAAATAACGCTAGTTATTTTGATGGTTTCCTTTAGGCGTTAACCTTTAATTAGGTGCAACCTTCAGTTTGACGGTTCAAAGTCACAACCAAATTTAAGCGGTTTTTTCGTAAGGAAATTTTAGAATTCGTAGAGTGCTACTTAGAACGTAGACAGAATTGCCGCAACTTTTAAAAAATTTTTACCCTTCCGCTTCGGTGTTAAATTTTTCGATCCAATTCGCGAAAAATCACGATATCTCTTGATTCTAGCGCTTCGAATATTAATAATTTTCGTTATAACTCTTGGGGTTATTCAGAACTGTCAACAGAACTGTTGTAACGTTAAAAAATTTTTATCCACCGAGTAATGAAAAATTTTTCAGTCAGATATATAAATCGCATGTTCCGAATGCACTCCAAAGAATTCTGGAATTCTTGTTTAAAATTAAAAATAGTTCCGGCAAATTAAGACAAAAAACTCAATAATAAAAATTTGGGATTCCAACTCTGATAGCAAAGTCTGCAGAAATAGACTTAGAGCAGAACCTTACCAATTTTTGATTACAAAAAGAGGACAAATTGTACACAGAGTTTGTAGTATCTGACATTGTTAGCAAATTGCTGTTAGAAATATGACGAAGTTCGACATGCTATGCTAACAGATTGATAGAAATCGAATGAAGTCCTGCAATCTGACAGCAGATTGGAAGCAGACTCTGCTCGGTTTCTGCCACCAATTTGCTGGCACAGTCTATTAGCAGCCTTTGTCGACAAATTCATAGCCAAATGTAGACACAGATAGCTATGATTTTGTAGTAAAGATCTAATTGACGAGTTTGTTGCTAATTTGGCTTCAAATTGCTAATATTTTATTTACAACATCAGTTCACAAAATGTAAAACAAAAAATCGTGATATCTTCTAAAATATTGATTCTATCACAGAAGTGAAAAATTTTTAAAAGTTCTGGCAGTTCTGTCAATAGTTTTGTATGGCATCAAGAGTTCTAAAAGTTATTATGATTCGAAGAGTTAGTAGACTAATCAATATTTTAGAAGATCGCGATTTTCGTTATGTGTTTTATGAAGTTCTGTACTTCAAATTTTTATTATATTTATTTTTTGTTTTAATTCACCTAAACTATTTTTAATTTTAGACAAAAACTCCAGAAGTCTTCAGGATAAATTCAGAAATATAACAAAAGTTAATTAAAAAAAAATAAAGTGCTAACTTTACAGAGATTGTAAAGAAATTTTTATGAATTTCGGTTGTCTGGAAATGATGGAATAATGGCCGAAGTTTTCGATCGACTGAATTTTTACAATTTTTTGCAACCAATAATGTTATCCCTAAGTTTATGGTCTCTTATTATCTAGCCACTAACAAACAGGCGGAGGGATTTGTTCAAACAATGAAGAATTCTTTACGCACGGAAAATTCCTGCAGATCCGAGGAATCAAGAATTGACATTAAATGATGCATTGCGCGAATTCCTTATTAGTATCGAATAATTCCACATTGCACTACTGGCATTTCCCCGACCAAATGCTTGTTCAAACGATAAGTACGTACAGGCAGAAAGCGACATTTTTTTTCAATGATTTTTGGAATACACAGAAATTTTTAGAGTGCAATCCACTATCTATCGTAAAGAGCGGTTATGACAGCTGTGGTTATGCCATCTCAAGCATATTTACACTTAAATTATAATATAATTAAATAATTAATTTTATATTCTATTTCTATATTATATTCAGAAAATCCCGAACAGTTACATTTTGCATAATAAATTATTATTACATATATATATAATAACACACAATAAAATTATACGTAATCATTATATATATATATATATATATATATAATGATTATGTATAATTTTATTGTGTGTTATTATTTCATTATGTTAACTCGTTAATTTTTAACGTTAAATTCGTGTAAAACATGTAAATAAATTTACAAAATAAATTTATGTAATTGGTTTACTCTTTTAAACTTATCATAGTCTTATGATATAAATATCATTTTTTTGCGATATAAAATATGTTTCTTGATTTCACCACATATACTTCGATTCTGATTGTGTTCCAAAATTTACTGTCAATAATGAAAGTCTATATAAGTGATATACATTTTCAGTACTGGCAGTAAATTTTGGAATATAGCCTCTGTATGATTTTGATTGCTATTATAACCGCTTGTTACACATCGATTGATGGTGGATCATATTCTGAAAACGTACTCTTTTGTATATTTAAAAAATCATCGAAAAAAAATATCGTTACCTTTCTGCCTATGATTGTACTGGTATTACTAGTTTAGTGAACAAACAGAAGTTCACATAGCAACGCAAACAAGAAAATTCGAGAATTCTCAAGGAGAATGTGCTAGATGTCGCAACTACAGCGGCAAGGAAAAATAAAAACGTAGAAAATTCATTCATCATATCGGCAAGTTGCATTATCGGATTATTTTAGAAGATTATTTTAGAATAGCCAAGTGTGGAAACTACACGTTGATCAAAGCAATGCTGAGATCCGGAGGATCGAAGATACAGGATCAAGCAACGATGTCATAAGAGAATAATAATAACAATGAATTGCCATTTGAATCGAAATTCACCTATCTCCAGTAGAAAAGACTGGAATGTCCAGATTTGATATAGCCAAGAAAATTTCTGGCATGTAACCGGAGATTGCCAGCATGGATTGCGGATTTTTGATCAATCTAGGAAGTAGTTCTTTCTCTTAAAGGAAAGAGGAATGTCATGTGAAACTTTAATTAAAAAATACTACGAGTAAGCAACATAGCGAATAGGTAGCGCGCGAGATAATTGGCGGCGCTGCGACGCGTTTCGGTCTCCCACCCTCTCCTCCCCCTCCTCACTATTCCATATAAGGTAAGTAGAGTGAATATGTCACACTTAAGTGAAATTTTTGAGTAATTATTTGTTCAATTTAAAGTAATTTTATATACTAATTTTTTTCTTCCATCCTTTATTTATTATTTGTATATTGGAATCGAATATTTTCATTTTTTATTATTAAATATAAAGAAATCCGAAAGTGCTGAGAAATGGATAATATCACGAGTAATATGCCATACGAATAATATGCCACATATAAAAAAATGCTAATTATAACATTTATTTATTATTGCAAGAATATATTATTAATAATTTTTATGATGAAAATAAATATTTGTAACATAATATAGGTAATATAAACAGTACAAATATACATGTCAATAATAACTTCGATAGATTAAATTATATAACATATAAAATAAACTATGAGATACGTTTTTAACAGCATAAATATATCTTTTGACGAACAGTTCTCGTGAATTTATCTATTGTAACAATTATTTGATATTATCCAATTATATTTTGAACCATATTTAGAAGTAAAAGTATATAATATATAAGTATGAAACGTATAAATATTGTTTTACTTTATTTGTATTTACAATAGTATTACAAGTTCCCAGTAATCAAGAAAAATCAATCCATTCAAATGGATAAAGAACTGTATTCTCTATTCAAAATTTTGAATTGAGCAATTAAATAAATTAAAATAATACAATAATAATACAATAATAATACAATAATACAATAATAAAATAATACAATAATACAATAAGCAAATAAATAAATATTTAAGTTTATTTATTAATTATTTTTCAATACCGATATTCTGTCACAAAGGGATTATGCGGCAAAACGTTTGTTTATAGCATCCTAACCTATATATTAGAGAAAATGATTATTGACATTTTATCCATAGAACTTATATATTATAGTGACGGAAGAAGAATACGGACGTCGAGCTGTGAGCAAGATTTAAAGGACAGAAATATCCTTCCATCTTCTTTTGGTACATGCGTAGAAAGAAGAAAAATTGCTGAGCAAGACAGAAATATATCTTTCTATTCTCTTCTATCCTCTTTTGACACATATGAAAGAAGAGAGTTACTGAGCAGGACAGAAATACATCTTTTGTCTCTCAGATGTTACTCATACTCTTCCACTCACTGCTTAGATAAGTTATTCCGATTCTATTACTATAACTCTTACGAAAAAATACCCTTAATTTTGGGAGTTAAACATTTAAAAAGAACGCTCAAATTTGAGTGTTAAACACTTTAAAAAACGCTCAAATTTGGATATAATTTCGGATAACCGTCAATTGAAGGTTACACCCAATTAAAGGTTCCCAGCAAATGAGACTCGATTAAAATGGATGAAAATTTTTTTAATGCGTACTTTAAATCCATGAAAATGGATTGAATGAATTGAAATGGATTGGATCCGAGCTGATACTAGTTTAATATTCGAAAAAAAAAACATTCATATTTAAGGGTTACAAATTTTATTCCTAAGACATTTATAATAATTATACCTGAAATTAATTACTTCAAATTGGTATTAAAAAACGCATCTTAGTAGGATTCGAACTTAGGACCTCTGGATTATGAGTCTATGTTATCCGCTACACTTCTTCAATTGGTAAATGTATTATTCATTCTTTATTTCAATTATAACCAGTCAAATCAGCGCATAAAATAAATTATATAGATATAATAAAAATATCATAATTTAACAGATATGATAAAATATAAATACATAATTTATATTACTATGAGACAACATTGGGTAAGATAAGTAAAGATTGGGTAAGTGTCGGATAATTTAATCTCGTTTGGCCAATGTCGCGTGCCGTGATTAATCTAATATTCGGGCTGTGTTCGACTTGGTTTGCGAGTGTTCACATCGATCATTTATTTTACTTCTAATCAAAGAAAAAAGAATAGCTCACTTATTTTTACGTTACAACTTTTTTGAACTTAGTTGGATTGAAACGAAAAATTTCCTACTTATAATTTTGAATAATTTAAATAGCATTTATGATCCATTTTTAAATAAAAATTTTTTTTTATTCAATTAGAATGAAAAATTGCATTTCATATTCAGAGTATTGAATTGAGTAATATTCACGTTGCACAGAAATTGCTGATATTATTTTTAGATTGAAAGGCATAGAGATATGCCTTTCCTATTTATGCAATTCCTATAATATGAATAAAAATGCATTCAAGATTGAAAAGGATTCATTTTAACATTCATGAATTTATATTTCTGAAAATCTAAATCCATTTTAATTCATTCCACTCTCGTTTGCTGGATTAATGTCCAAAGATAACTATCAAAATAAATGGCTTTATTTTATAAAATTAATTAAATCTGTTTTATTCCTAAAATAATATTATTTATTAATATTATTAATTTGCAACATTTTTCGAAATACACACGACAAAATTATAATTAAAAACAACGCTCTCTTTCTCTCATTTGCGATTCTTTTTGATTTCTTTATTTTTCTAAGCGGTCATTCATCCAATATCATATCTCATCTAACGATGCTTGATCCCTGCAATCATATGGGAACTGCTGCTTCGATGATCTAAGAAAACTGAATATTAGTATATAACTGTAATATATCTTAATAAGGCTTCAACATCTTTAAGACTGCGTGAAACATCTTTTTGACAAACTTTATCTATCGTTTGGAAACATCATCTGGATGTGTGTTTTATATTATCCCTGTGCTTTATATTATCCTTGTTTCACAACAAGAATAAAAGGATACTTGGAGGCACTCGGATGATATTTCCGAAGCTATTTTCCACAGCTATTTTTATCAAAAAGATGTTTCATGCGTATTAAAATATATTTCTTTGATAAATGATTCTGACGGCATCTATATTCAACATTTTAGCGTTAATTCTTAATCATAAAAATTAGCATTCAAGTGTCACATTCAATTTTGAAAATGACTCAAAGGTTATTAAGCAGTTTAAGATTTACATTCATCTATTAAGTATCACGAATAAATCGCGATTGAATATTACCATCAAATTCGGTGTATAGCATGGTGTATATACCAAACTATTCACCGAATTTAATAGTCATACTCAATCAACATTGACGCTTTAACTGACACTCAATATTGAGTATCTATACCAAGGCAACAGCGAATATTTATGATCACTCTCAACTGACACTCAACATTGATGCTCAACGCTTAAGTGACACCTAATGTTGATGATCAACACTCAATTTAGATGGTAAATACCTAAATTTGAATGTTAACACAATAAATTGAAGATTTTTTTTTGTAAGAGAAGTTCTATGATTTTATCCTAATAAAAATAATGGCATATTGCTCCAAGACGCTATTTCATCTTATGATGAAGCCTGTACAACAGTTGTTAAGAAAATGAATGAACGATGTATTGAATATTTTAATTTTAATCTATATTAACATGTTAAGCTAATCGAGCTAAATATTGTGTAATGTTTAAATAATAACTTACATAAAGCATTATAAAAGTTATAAGAAGAGATGTTTTCGTATATCATGCCATCATATTTACATCATAAAAACAATACTGTTATGTATTCATGGCTAACTTATTTATAACATAAGTATTTTTGAATTCAAATGAATAGAAATACGAAATATGCTATTCATTGTTGAATTTGAATGATTCATGTTCGTATTCTATTATTTTTTTATTGAAATAAATTAAAATACGAAGAAACTATTCATCATATTGAATTTAGATGTGTTCATGGATTCAAATGGATTTGAAAAATCAGAAGCGTGAATTCGGAAATGTCAAAATGAATTTATGTTTTAATTTATTTTCGTTTACTGAGATAGTCAAATCAGTCTGATTTTATATATATAAATCCAATATCAATATATTACAATGCTTCCAATCAAAGTTCTTGAGTTGTATGGCTATAACGCTCTTTGCAGTTCATCTTAAGGAGGAAGTACACTTTGATTAGCTTGAAAAGTGAAATTTTTTTAAAGCATAGATTGCGGGAAAAGTATAAATACGATCCACTTGTAATTTGGCACTTTATTAATACATATATTGAACTTATTGTGTTACAAATTTTATTGAGAAATATTGATCTTGCGAAGAAATACAGTAATCCGCGTAAAAGTATTTGCACCGGCAAATAGTGTACACAATTTCGCTATTTTGGTTATGTCATGTCATCCTTGTCTAATATACGATAAACAACAAAGATGGAGTGATATTGCAAAAAGAAATACCTGGGTGACATTCGAGTGGGAATCTGAACTCAGCACTTAGGGGATGGAGAGCTGAACTTGATCGATGTTGATAGTACAGACTTTCTAAATTCCAAATAAATAAGTCAATAATAGTGACATTTTTAATTCATTTCTTACATTATCGTTCTATCTCAAACGCATACATCCTTATCTATCCTTATCTAATATATTGCAACGCCATCTCTTGCAAGATCGAACACCTACTGCTAGACACAATTACTGTTTTGTTTACCATTCAGAATTTTCGCTCAGCATTTGTATACACGTTACTTTTAGATCGATATAAATCTTTTTTTTTAAGCTTTCAATCTTACAATTCTCGTACAGAAATTTTTAACAACATTTTAATGTTGCATATTGTAATACAGTGTTGCAGAAACATTGCGAAGATTTCTTTTTGCAATATTACTTCAATGTTACAGTATTTTAAAAATATTTTCAGCAAGAGACACAAATTGATACAAGGATCATCCTGTCCTTGTTCAAAAATTAATAAGAAACAAAGACAAGAATGAGAGAACGTTCCTATGTCGATTTGTGCCTCTGCTAGAAAGCTCATTTTGAGTGTTAAAATTTGTATATATTGATTTGTATATAATTTAATAAAGTAAAGACTTGGACTAATGGAAGAATAGGAATTAATGATCACGTTACACTTTACACTTAATCGGATTTCATAGTTATGAAACTGATCAATCTCATAACTATATTCCTCTGAAAAATGGAATAATTAGTTTCTAACTACAAATATTATTAAATATTATTAAATTTAATGTCCATTTCTACCAATATAGATTAATTTTAATCTCAGTTCAACTTATCTTCGTCTTTTTCTAATTCTAAAGATTAGAAAAAGACGAGTAAGAAAAGAGTAAGAACCGAGATTAACATTTTATTTAATTAATCTACATTAATGGAAACGGACATAAGGTATAAACGTAGTTTGTCATAGTAGTCAATGTCTATAATTTATAGGAATTGTGCCTATAATTTATAGACATAAAACAATTAGAAGGATTAGTAAGGATTAAATATAATGCACAATGGATACAATAATAAGACATATAATATAAAAAATTAGAAGTAGGAGTTAAATGTAACATACAATAAATACAAATAAAATATGACTTCATAATTATGTCTTTATATTTTATAGGCGTATTCCGATATGCACAGTACTGAAAATTTATAGTTCACGTTACACATACTATAGATTTTCAGTACTGGCAGTGTATATCGGAACATGTCTATAAAATATAAAGACATAATTAATTATGAAATCATATTTTATTTGTATTCATTGTATGTTATATTTAACTCCTATTTCTAATTTTTTATATTTAAATTTATATAGTACAAAAAATCTTATAATAAATATTGCAGTAACGTTATATTATAGCAATGTTGCTGCATTATGTTAGTCACATAATAACTGTGAGTACAAAAAGAGATATGTCACGCGAACAAAAAATGTAATAATCGAATTTGTTATTTATTAATAGTTATTAGTCAGCATTGCCCAATACATTCAACGCTGACTTCTAGCGCCCAGTTGTATTTTGCTGTTATATTTTCATTGTATTAATTAAAAGAGTTTGTAAATTTTGTATTTCTCTACTTGAAGTTGTTTATTTAATAATCACTTTTAATTTTATTGTTTTGGATTCCCAACAAACAAGAATGAATTGAAATTGATTAAAATGGATTCAGATTTTTAGAAATATGGATTCATGAATGTTAAAATGAATCTTTTTCAATGCTGAATGCATTTTCATTCATTTATAGGAATTGCGTAGAGCATATTTCTATACCTACCTTTCAATTTAAAAATAATATTAGTGGTATTTTCTGTGCATCGTGAATACTACTCAATTCAGAATTGTAAATAGAAAGTACAATTTTTTAATTCAGTCAAATTTAAAAATAATATTAGCCATTTCTGTGCAACTGTTTAATTCAATATTCTGAATATGAAATGCAGTTTTTCAATCTAATTATATAAAAAAAGTTTTTATTTAAAAATGGATCATAAATGCTATTCAAATTATTCAAAATTATAAGTAGGAAATTTTTTATTTTATCCAACTAAGTTGTAACGTAAAAATAATTAAGTTATGTTTTTTGTTTCTCTTTGATTAGAAGTAAAATGAATGATCGATGTGACTCGCAAACCAAATCGAACATAGCCTGAATATTACGCTGATCATGGCGTGCAATCGGCTAAGCGAGATTAGATTATTTGATTTTATCCAATGTTGTCACATAGTAATGTAAATGGTTTATATTTTATTATATCTGTTAAATGATAATATTTTTATTATATCTATATAATTTTGCACTGATTTAGCTGATTATAATTGAAGTAGAGAGAATAACACATTTACCAATTGAAGAAGTAGTGTAGCGTAGAAGATTCATAATTCAAAGATCCTAGATTCGAATCCCACTAAGGTTTCTTAATACCAATTTGAAGTAGTTAATTTCAAGTATAATTATTATAAATATCTTAGGAATAAAATTTGTAACCCTTAAATATACGAATGTTTTTTTTTCGAATATTAAACTAGTGTCAGTTCGGATCCAATCCATTTCAATCCATTCAATCCATTTTCATGGATTTAAAATACGCATTATAAAAATAAGTATAAATACGTATTTATGCATTATAAAAATTTTAATCCATTTTAATCCATTCTCGTTTACTGAATTAAACCACAAAGACGCATTTAGATTATCAAGCCGAACTTCGAACCGAGCATTTCGGTAAATGTTTGTTACGCAGCAGAAAACAATGAAAATTATGCCAACCACACGATCCATAATTTCTTACATGAGTTTCCATGCTATTATGCCTGCTCTAATGCGAGCTAAACATTTCTATGCATTGATCGGAGCATAATACCATTCCTGATTTCTATATTTGATATAGTGCATTATTTCATGTCCAATTTCCTTGCATATGCCAATTAAAACAGTAAGAAATAGTCACGTGATTGATTGATGTTAAGATTATATTAGCATAGATGAGATGTATAGGTTAAGATTATCTTTTTCTCTTCTTTAATTTGTGACTTGTATGTACAATAGGTCAATTCGGTTGATAAGATTGAGATTGATTGAGCAAATTTTTACATGTCACTATGCAACTGAATCATCATGAGTGCCATCTTTGTGTGAAATGACCTTATGCACTTTAAGGTTTCTGACTAGTCGCGGCGGCCATGTTGTCGTAAAATCAGAAGCGAGGAATGACACGTTAATTTATATTGCGTCATTTTTAAATAAAGATAATTTGGTTGAAACGAAATGACGAGATCACTTTAAAACACTTGTAAAAATCGTTGAAAACTGTCCTTTCCTCCTTTGACAGTTAGTAAATAGTCGTAAAAAGCATGTAAAGTGAGTCTCTATTCGGGCAGAAACACACGGTTCGACAGCTATTGAAACGAGTAAAATATACACTTTTACATATAAAATTCCAAGATAACTTTAGTTTTCGTCGATAATTTGTCGACTTCAATAAATACGACAAGTCACATTTTCATAATTAAGCAAATAATAATGAAATGACACGCATAAATTTCGCCGTTAAAACGTCATTTTTCCACGCCTATAAGTTCGGCCATTTATCATGGTGCGGCACTGTAACACACAACAAACACGAGCCCATGTTTGTGTGCTCGCCTACGGCGCGTCGAGAGTGAATGAGACAGCAAGCTCTTTCTCACACTAGTTGCTTATTTCAAGTAACCGAAAAAATGCTTTTTCAGCAATCTCGTTCGCTCGGCGGCCGTAGACATCAATAAGGAACGGGAAGCATCCTAAATAACATATAAGTTTTAATAAATTGTAGTAATAGTGTACCTCTCCCCTTAATCCAGAATAGTATAAATCATGTTAAAACGCAATAGTTTATGAGATATTTAATTGTTTACAATTTCATGCGCGTTATATAGTATACCTCCCCTTCATAAACTTGAGTAGCAAGAATAGTTCAATAGAAGTAGAATTTTACCGGAAAAAAATTATAAACCAGCATTTATTTTTAAGTCTTGAAAGGTCATCAAAAAGGAAATGCGTATGTTTGAAACTCGAGACTTGTGAAGAAAATATGCGAAAAAAAAGTTGCAAGAAGCACGTTTTTCGCTTATAATACGAAAGATATTGATTGTATGAAAAAAAATCGGTATAAAACAATGTAAGTATTCGAAATAACTACAAAAAATGAGACGTATAACATTAAAAATTGATCTATTAATTCAGTAGAAAAAAAATAAAAAATACCTTTTGACGAAAGCTCTTTTTTTATTCGCTCTCTGTTCATTGAGTTTTAAACGCAAAGCTTTGAAATTCTCATAAAATGTAGCCTTCGTAATGACGAACAAATCCTGAACGAGCCTGATGTTCACTAGTTTTTGCAAAAAGTTTTGTTCACTAAAAAACCCATCTGCGGAAAATTTAATTTCTTCATCTTTGAGCAGTCGCACAATAATTTATAGGGGTGATTTTTCTTCTTCAAGAGTTGCACTATCACACTTAACAACAAAACGATTTTTTGTAGTTAAACTATTATAAAACTTTAAAAGGTGGATATCTTTTTCCGTATAAAAAAATGGAAATAATTTCTTTAATATGCATCAAATAGCATTCGAAATCTGACATTTTTCTACGAATTAAAAAAAAAGATTATCCTCCGATTAGGAACCGAGATAACAACTTTTTTTTCAAAAAATCACTATGGCTCTAGTTTTTAAGATTAAAAATTTCGTCTGGCACTAATTTGTCGACGAAGAATTTGTTGTTGAAAAATTCTTGAATTTTTTGCTGCCGAAAAAGTTTGTTTAAAAACTATTGGCAAATTGAAGACCGCGAGCGAGGCAATGCGCCGAGTGAGGAGTGAGGGAAGTCGGCGCACAGTCGTACAGTGGGAGATCGGTCCGCTCAACGATTCGATTCTATTTTGATTTCGTGCATTAAAATTTGCTAAATTTACATTTTCTCAGCAATAAATTGACGTAGAAACCTGATTTTTTTATATCTGCTCTAGCTCGACGAGATATAAACAAATAGCTTAACCAAATGTTTCGCAAAGTAATTGTAATCATGAAATTTTTAGTTTTTTGTTTCTTGAATTTTTATTTTTTCGATTTATTATTAAAAAAATCATGTTTAAGTATGGATGCATGTCTGATTAACAAATTTAAGTCACATTAGCTATGTTTCTTTATTTAACATAAAAAGTGTCCAATTGAACAATTAAATATATGGAATTATTAGTACAAAATTGTTTTTGTGAATTTAATTGCAGATGCATATACACGTATGTTACATATGTAAACAAATAATAAATATGATAATTTGCCAAATGTTAGTGTAATTATTGAATATAGTTGCAAAATATATTTTTCATGTAACACTAATTTACTTTTATATTTGCGAAAGTTAGTATTATATTTTTAGTTACGCTAACATTTGGCAAATTACTTATTAATTATTTGTTTACATATGTCATTAATTCACAAAAACAATTTTGTACAAATAATTTCATATATTTAATTGCCCAATTGGACACTTTTTATAGCATATAAAGAAACATAGCTAATATGACTTAAATTGTTAATCAGACATACGTCCCATATTCAAATGTGATTTTTTAATAATAAACCGAAAAAATAAAAATTCAAGAAAATAAAAATTTTCTAAACTAAAAATTTCATGGTTATAATTCGAGATTTTTTTAACAAATTCAATTCTTCCTTGATAAATTGATCAGACGGAACTCTTAATCTTAAAAACTAGAGCCACAGTGATTTTTTGAAAAAAAATTGTTATCTCGGCTCCTAATAATCGAAGAGTAATCTTTTTTTTTTTTAAATTTTAAAAAATTAAAAAAAATTTTTTTTTTAAATTCTTAAAAATGTCAGATTTCTAATGCTTCACACGGCTATTTGATATGATGCATATTAACGAAATTATTCCCATTTTTTTATATGAAAAAAGATACCTACTTTTTAAAGTTTTATAATAGTCTAACTGCAAAAAATCGTTTTGTTATTCAGTAATATACGTAATAGTGCGTTTTGTTATTCAGTAATATACGTAATAGTGCAACTCTTAAAGAAGAAAAATCATCCCTGTAAATTGCTGTGCGACTCAAAGATGAAGAAATTAAGTTTTCTGCAGACAGATTTTTAGTGAACAAGTGGCTTATTGCAAAAATTAATGAACATTTCAGGTTTGTTCAGAACTAAATTTGTTCGTCATTACGAGGGTTATATTTTACGAGAATTTCAAAGCTTTGCATTTAAATCTCAATGAACAGAGAGCGAGTGAAAAAAAGGCTTTTTTCGGTATTTTATATTTTTTTTCTATTGAACTAATCGATCGATTTTAATGTTTCACGTCTCATTTTGTAGGTATTTCGAATATCTACATTTTTAATAATTTTTTTTTATACAATCAATATTTTTTTTATACAATCAATATCTTTCGTTTTATTAGCGAAAAACTGCTTTTTGCACTATTCAATTTTTTTTCACAAGTCTCGTATTTTCTTCACAAGTCTCGAGATAAGAGATCTCATAGATAAGAATTTCAACAGTGTCATGAGAACATTGTCAAGACATCTACGACTGTATTTATGAATTCGCTGATGATGGTTTGAAGAAAATCGAAACGTTCGAATATCGCGCGGTGTATATGCTCTTATCCATGTATTGTATTGTTATTTTTCAATTTTGAGAGCCCGATTAATATTTATATTTTTATTATAATAAAATAATTATTAAAATTATTAAAAATCTTTATATACATCACGTTTTTTGCAAACAAAAACTAGAGTTTTTTTAGGTAGCACCTATTGGTTCATATACGTTTTATATACGTTTTTTAAACGCATCTATGTGTTCTATGAATGTTTCCTGCTTAAAACTTCCGATTAAAACAAATTGGTAAAATTGGAATTGGTTTTAATTGGATTAATGCATCGAAAATTTTCAACATTTTCCTATTCATTTTTCAAATCGGAGCAGACTCAATGGGATTGTATTGGCATACATTTATGTGTTACAAAAAAGCGCTGAACAAGAATTATTATATATAATATTTTAATATTTATATATAATGTAATAAATATTTTACATTTTCTTTAAATAAGATTGGATAAACTTCCGAATACGTCAAACAGTCGAATTTTGGTAGAAACATTCTACTAAATTCTACGTCAAATAAATGCTTTTAAATGGATTTTCATCGACAAGAAGATCTATTGCTAAAAATATTTAAGTAAAGTTATATATCACTTGAATGGATTATCTTTACATAGCTTACTCTATTTCCGAGAGACTTTGATATTAACTTTGACTTCCAAGAAGATCTACCTCATATTTTTCGTGCGTCTCTCTAGACGGGACGAGAGATAGTGGGATGAAACTCATTTCGCGACGTGGAAAATCGAATGCCTCTGAAGCAGGGAGGAAGGAGGGATGGAAGTTGTGCGCTCCTGAAGCAGGGGAGAAAAGTGGGAATATTGGATTATTTGTGATAGTTACAATTTCAAATATACAGTTAAATACATATTCATATTGTCAACTTATTAATAATTTTTAAATGAATGCGAGCTAAAACTTTTTAGAAATCTCTCAGGGCCATGACTTTGATAATATATATCAAGATCAATGTCATTAGAGATGGGTCCATTGTTTTCAAGATTTATTAAAAAACGGATTGTTTATACTAAATTTTACTATGAGTTTGTGAGAATGCATATGTACTTATGTGAGTGTATGTAATGTGGATTATATAATAAACAGCGGACCTACATAAGAAATATAAAAAAATGTGTATACGTGTGCGTGCGCGCGCGTGTGTGTGTGTGTGTGTGTGTGTGTGTGTGTGTGTGTGTGTGTGTGTGAGATTAAAAGATTCTTTTTGTTGGGGGAATGTCAGATTATATGAAGATTTCTTATGGAATAGGAAGAATAAGGAGTAGGAAATCCTGGATTATTAGATCCTGGAATATTAGATGAGTATAGAGAAAGGAAGGGGAATGCCGGGTACATAAACTATGATATTTTCGTTTGGAAGAACTCTTGGTCTTCCTCTATTTCTCACTTTCACATACTGCGTTTGAATTTTTTCAATATTCTCATTCATTTCTATGTAGTTTTCATCTCCATTTTTCGTAGCTTCATCCATTTCAGTATTTTCATAGTTCACTGCTCTCAATTTCTATTCTTTCTTTTTCATCTTCTTTATTTCTTCTTATATTTTTTTTGCTTAGTTTTTCTGGATCTAATCCCAATTATCAGATTTTCATTGTTTTATTTGCTTTTGATTGTCTCGATCTTCTAATAATTCTTTTTCATCTTCAGATTTATTAAATTTACATTGCAATCTGTTTTTGTTCTTTCGTTTCTGATATGTACCTTCTATACGTGTTATTTGTTGCGTAAGTTACAAATATTCCTTTAATGACTTTTAGATCAAATTTTTTTCTTCCTCCTTTTTTCTCCAGCATGTAACATTGTACGTCAAGCATCCAAATCTTCTTATATTTTAGGCTTTTTATCATATCACATTTTATACGGAGTTTTTCCATTCATCGTCGATTTAATCCAATTTTTGATATATACTGCAATATGCATTGCCTCAAAATTGTCCAAAAATCTAGTGGTATCTTAGAGTCTGATATTATGGTTTTTGTGATCCTCTCTATTATAGAGCGATTCGCACGTTCCACCATTCCATTGTGATGTTCTTCGTGGGTTGAGTTTTTGCTTGATGCCCTTTTCTGTCAAGCATTCTTTTAAATCAGTTCTAACCAACTTACCTCCATTATCAGATTTCAAAGCTTTTAATTTTTGTCTCAATTGATTTTTTTTTACAACAATCTTCAATTGTTTCGTTGCATCCTTTTTTTCTTTCAAAAATTCTATAAAAATCACTCTCGAATATTCGTTAATTATAATTAGAATGTATCTCTTACCGTGATGAGGGCTTTATCGGTCCAATCAGATCCGCACGCCACAGATACATTATATTCCTTGCCTTATGTTCTTTTTTCTAATCTCGAATGTGTTTTCTTGTTCATTTTTCTTTCTATACAAGGCTCACACTAATTTCTTTCATGATTCTTTTTGTCCATTCCAATCTATTAGATCCACTAGATCTTCTCTCTTCGTGTCCTCAATGATGCTTTTATTAGCATGTTCAAGCCTCTTTATATTAGATGTTTAGATTTTCAACGGCTACTGCTGCTGCATCATTCAGTAAAGTAGATTTCACATAATACGTGTTTTCTTTACGTACAGCTACTATCTTGACCTCATCTCTATTTTTGTAGTTTTATATGTGGTTTATTAAATGTCATGTTGTATCTGTAATCTGTAATTTTTGTAACAGACATTGATCCCTGAAACACACAGTACATTTTTAGTCGTACTTTATCTTCACTCGATGATTGTTTAATTACTATTTCTTCTTTATCATCAAATGTTAATTTTCTTTCTTCTCTATCCGCGACAAAAATATTTCTTTTATCATTTTCTAAATTCACAAATATTAAAATTTAAATGTTTGAAGGCACAAAAATACAAAATATAAATAATAGGGAGCATACAGCGATAAATGTTAAAACGAAAGTCATATTTGAAATTATAAAAATGGTCAAGATTTGACCATCAGTACATCGAGATGACAAATAAAGAAATACAAAAAATTAATTAATTAAGCAAATATTGCTAGTTAAAAAGATGGTAAAATAGCATCAAAATGACAAATAGAAAAAAATATATAAAATTAAAACAATGATCGCTAGTCAATAAGATAAAAGAATTTTCCAATCGCTTATAGTACGAGTTAATCGTGTAAGATGAAGTCCAGAAAATGAAATTAATCAAAAATTTTAACGCTTCTGATGAATATTTTTTTCGATTAGAATTTTCGTCATCATCATAAAAATTATTAACAAGTAACACCGGTAGATCATCTGTTTCTACCATAGGAAGTTACAATAGTGATGAGCCGAATAACATTCGCCTTTTTAAGACTAATAATCTACTCGGGACGAAGTTATTAGATTAAAAATTTGAATCAAGTGCCGAATAACGAACTTTATCCCGAGGAACAGAAGAAGAAAATAGATTAAATAGATTAAGAATTACAAACTGAAACATCAATCAGTAATAAAAGACACATGTGGCTCTAAACTATTGAACATCCAGCAAATGGTCGATGATGAAAGTTGTCTTAGACACATATCTCAGTATTCCATTTCACAACTGATATTCTTAATCCTAATTCTAGATTAGACCAGTAACATACGCGAGGCCTGCACTCGACACTACTAGCTCGCGAATATAAAAAGAAGGCCCTTCACGAACAGTCAGACAGTCTCCATCTCCGACATGAAAATTTGCCGGTTCGCGACCATATCGCTACACTGATCTTAGTGATGAGCCGCGATCAATTCGATCGAGCAATCTTACTCTCTCGTTTACTATGTGAGTTACTCAAGTGACTCAAGTGACCGAAGCTTCCAAACCGCTGGGTCAACCTCTCCTTGAAGTCCTTGAACAATCACAGAGATCGGATCTTTGACATCCTCAAAAGCCTAATCTTGCAGAGCAGTAATAAGTCCCATTTCGACATATATATATCCATATACTCATCGCGAAACTTAACCCACGCTAAACCATAGCCTCGCTGTGCCACGCTTAAACCGCCATTACAAGAGTTGGTTTAGAAGCCGGATCTACCATGAAGCGGAGAATTCTGGACCAAGCGTATCAGGAGCATTTTGAGGGTTCTCGAGGTCGGAATCGCCCAGTCGAGGACACAAAAGTGCCTCCATTACTTTCGCCGGCTCTACCTGCTCACCTGAATGCGTTAAAAGTGATACCTCCTCCTTCTCCTTCACCTCCCCCTCGAACTTCCTTTATTTTCTTCTCGATCTCCGTCCCTCGCATTTTCGGACGCTCTAACGGAACGAATTTTCTCTGACACCCTTCCGCTAACACCCGATTCATCCGTCATTTCCATTCCATTTTCTCTCAGAAGAACTCCGTCTCCAACGAATTCCACGGACAGCATGGAGTTCCTAGAAGAAATTCCTCCACCACCAAGATCCTATTTTCGTATCCAAGAGAGTGGCTCATTTGAGTCACTCGTTACATGTTAGACAATTCCCGCGGACTATCGCATCTATTCCCGAGGGGATTTTTACGGTCGGTCCTCATTTTTTCGATCCAGACGAAATCTGGCATGGAATTATTGGCCAACCTCCCCGTTCCTGCATTCCAATATTTATTCCGTTAACTCTTATTTAGTTCCGGTGGAATTCTTTTTCAATCTTTTTCCTACTATCCAAGAAATAGACTGAACAAAAACCAGTGTGCTCTGCTCGTCCTAAATTCTCATTTCTCTGGCGATTAAATCCAACTAACATAAAATTTAAATAATTATTAAAGAGTCGTCAAATGTTAATTAGTTAATTAATTAATAAAGATTATCGCGTCGATCTGTAATATGTAAATTTGTAATAAATAAACTTATTAAGATATAATCTTGTTCTTTATCTTCTGTTCGATTGATAATGGTCAGGAACAATAAACAATACTAATAATTTTCATCTTTCTCTCGTTTTTTAATTTTAAACTCTAAAAACCTCGTAGTCATTTAACCTTGCTCTTTTCAGAGATTACACATGGTCCATTCCCGAGTTAAAGGGATTAGATTTTTTGACTCGAAATTCAGATCGATGATCGCACCGCTCAAAACAGGTTCGCTAGGAAAGGTATATTGTCTTAGCGTCTTTTCGGGACGTTAATCCATATTTCGAGACACAAAAAAGGTGCGTTCGTCTCGTGATACTCCCCGTGATATCTGCGAGACAAGAGTCTGACCGCGTCCTACTCGGGTACCCTCACTATTCCCACTCCTCTTCTCTTCAGTAGGATCATAAATTAAAAATCTCCGGGTTTGGACGTACAATATTCTTGGTTTAATTTATCTTAAATGTGACTGTGCCAAAACGTTCGAACATTTAAACACAATCAATGTGAGATACTAGTAATCGCGAGCCGAAAACATTCGCACATTTGTGTATATATATATATATATATATATATATATATATATATATATATATAAACCCAATAAAAAACTTTTTTTCCGAAAAATATTACTTCAGCCAGGATTCGAACCTGGGACCTGAAAAACTGAATTAGTAAAATAATTAAAAAAAAAGTTACCACAATTTGTCACAATCATTGTTTTAGATATTTCGTTCCAAGCATTTTCTTTTATTAATGTATCCTTAAAATTAGGATTTTTTTTGTCATAGAGAAATGGTTATTATATTATATGGTTCTCTGTATAAAGTGATTAAAAATTCATCGCTACTTTTCTCTTCGATAATAATATTCTTTGAGTCAGAAAAAGTGTCAACATTTTGTGACAGATTATTGTTTTCATTAGTTGAATAATAATTTTTTAATCTGACATTTTTTAATTTTCTTGTAATAATAATCTTAAAAAGGACAATAAATTAATAACTTATGAATACAATATTAACAAATATTAATAATTTATAAATTAATGTAAAAACGGCAAATAAAGATTTTTAAAGGAGTCTTATGTAAACAAGAATAAAAAATATTGCAGCTAACCTATAAAGTTATCATTGGCTACTTAGCTAGTCTAAGAATACATTTTACAATAATTTCATAAAACAATTAATATTTAATACATATATTGCAATCTACGAACACATTTTAAAATAGATTTCATAAAAATCGTTATATACTTTCAGGACAGTTAACAAGATTACTTTTTCACAAACGATTAGATTACTTACTTTTGCTTATTAAGCATATGATAGTACGCTTGAAGATACGGCATATACACAAATTCACATCATACGCTAAAGTTTGTGCGTTACTTACATTTAAAACTTAAGTCTGTCGTAAGTGTTACGGCAATTCTTGTGCTCAGATCCTAAGTTGTTTAGCTTAGGAAAATCCGGAGTGGATTGGAAATTAAGGAGTTCTTCAAAATAATGGGATCCTAGATATAATGGGGATAGAGCAGGAATTTTTTCAATGGACAGAGAAAGGAAGCGTTCGGAGATTAGCGAAGAGAATAGGAAAAAAGGGAGAAGATCGGATGGAATATCGGATGGATAAATAAATCTAGAAGGATATTATCAGGAAGAATATTAGTTAAGCGGAAACTGAAGAATACGATAATTTTATTGCGGATTCAACGATTCAATGGCAGTTGCGAGCGGTATGTAATTAATGTCGAGGAGTCCGAATATTTGTAAGATTTACCTATTAGCGGAGATTCTTCGAGGATCATGAATGCACACTAAAATTGGACGTTAGATTTGGAGAGATTAGATTTCTTTTCCTATAAGAGAAAGAAAGAAAATTTAGACTTATATTAGTTAAAGGAATCTAAGTGTGTTGATAAGAGCAGATCGGAGCAGACTCTTGAAATTGCGGTAAAATTGCAAAAAAAAACCTGAGATCGTGTAAGGGATTGATCCAAGATGATCACACTTGCTCTCTCGAGTGATTCACTGAGCACTGAGCACAGAGTGACTGAATATTGAACCAACTGAACTGCTGTGAAATTGCATTAAATAACTATTTTTCTTTTTCTACTGTGCGCTCTCTTCCATGGGCCTCTATTTATACTTCGAAAAACTGTCTTTTCCTTTGTTTAGGAATTAATTGATATGTTGCAGAATCACATGAATGACGTGATTTATAATTTGTTTTAAAATTATCAGGTGCATCATCATTGATCACGAATATGCTATCAAGAAGTTTGTTATATCAATAAATAATTAATAAATAATATCGTTTGATTTACGATTTTTAAGGAGAAAATCATGGCTGTCAAGTTTTGTTATATCGTAAAAGTAAATAACTATCGCTAGATTTTTTTTATAACTATCGAAATTAAGAAAATTATTCCTGATCGTAAATAATTACCATTATCTTTTCAGAGTCATGAGTTATGAGCGCGAAGTAATTGTCGCGGATCGTGAGTGCGATGTTGAATAACGATAAGCAGGTTCACTTTTGAAATGTGGGATTTACTTTACTGATTTTATAATTTAGCGCAACTTGGTGCCTGCTTTCTTACATTTAGAGTGAAATCTTTGTCAAGTTTGGGTGACAATTTTGATAATCGCTATTGCGTGACATAGATATATTTTTACGTGCTATTAACCTTTTCCTTTAAAATTCCATGATCTATTTATTTTTAATGAATTATGTTTCCATTTTCATGATTTATTACTTTCAACTACGCATTAGTGGTATTTGATATTTTTTTCTTGATTGATATTTATGAGTTTTGATGAATAGAATTTGTTTGGACGCTCGAATTCTTTCATAACTATATAAAAAAAGGAAAATTCTTTATATTATTAATCGATGACTGCACATTCGATTTACACAAATATCATCAAGAATCGCAAAAATAAACAGATTCTTTTGAAAGAAAAAAATCGTGCAGTCTATATTAGATGTCCAGACAGATGTAACATTAAAGATATCAAAGTAAATATTTTATCAAAAAATACCATAATAATACTGAAAGGATATCGGATTTCTGTTTCCGATGTGATAGAGTAAAATGAGCGATTTGTGAGTAGACAAACTAAAGGGTGAAGGTGGAGAGAGAGAGAGAGAGAGAGGTATGAGTGTGAGTGGAGGTGAGAATGGGAGCAAAGGGTGAGAGAGTGTGGGGAGGAAAAGGATGGACGGGGAAGGAGATAGATAAGAAAGGGATTAGGAGAGTTAGGTATCAGGCACAAGGGGCGCGGGGAAGTGGAACGGAGCTCAGGAGTGGGTAGTGAGGGAAAGTATATTCGGGAGGGAATAGAGAGGAACAGCGAATCGGTTCGAGATACAAAGATTGATAAGTTGAGTCTGTTCAAAAGAGATAGCGCAAAAGAAAAGAGAAGGTGGAGATAAAGATAAGGAGAGAGAGAGGGAGAAGGGAGGGAGAGAAAGCGAGCGCACAAGAGAGAGAGAAAGAGAGAGAGAGAGCTCTTTTGCTTCTCCATTGAGTATATATTTTTATTATTGTTATTTAACTTACATGACGTTGTTGTTTATTTATTTTGTCTAGTTTAAAAAAAAAGTAACATATATTATGCATACGAATATTTAATTTTATATTATAAATACAAATGGCACAGTATAAAAACTGTTTTATATTAAAAATAGGAATAATATTTTTAAATATTTTTCAAAATAATTTGCATATAGCATCGTACAAAAAGAGAATGTTAACTTTTTAATTCTACTTACAAAAAATTAATTTCTAATTATTTTTATATTTTTAATTTGAATATTTTATATTTGTTGTTGGTGTTGCGTGTGGTGTATGTATATGTATATATTTTGGTGGAGGATATAAAGACAATAAAAAGGGAATTAGATAGTAGGAGCAGGAGAGTGGAAAGGGGAGAGGGTAAAAAAGAGACGGGGATGAGATAGGAAGTGGAGAAGGGAATGAAAGATAGATGGAAAAGATAAGAAGATTGGAGAGAAGACGTGAATGAAGGGAGAGGAAGGAAAACAAAAAAAATATTATAATAAAAGTAGAAGAAAGAGAAATAGAGAAGAAGATTAAAGAAATAATAGAAATGGAAAAAATAGAAGTGGGGGGGGGGAAGATAGAGAAGATAAGAAAGACAGAGGCGGGTAGACAGGAGAGGGAGGATGGTGATGGTAACGTTGGAAGTTTAGAAGAGAAGAGAAATATAATAAGGAATAAATGGAAGGGATGTATGGATTGAAGAAGATTTGATTTGGCATAAGAGGAAGATGAGACAGGTAATTAAGGAGGGGAAAAGAGAGAGTAAGGATGGGGCGGGGAGGGGAGTATGGATTGAAGAAGAATGGGAGATGGATGAAGAGAGAGAAGAACTAAAGAGTGATAGGGGAAGGAAATGGGAGGAGGGGGAAAGATTAATGATGGAGAAAAAAGCAAAGAGGAAAAGAAAGGAAGAAAGGAGAGACAGGAATAGGAGAAATAGGAAGGGGAATGGGGATGAAGAGGAGGGAGGGTAAGAATAGGAATGAGAAAAAAGGGAGAGGAAAGAGAAAAGAGAGAGAAGGAATTAGGGAGCAGAAGACTGAAGGAAAAAGAGAGAAAGATGGAAAAAAAGGGGAAAAAAAGAAGAGAAAGGAGTGAAAGAGAAAGGAGTGAGAATAGCTTTTTGGAATGTGGCAGGGAATGAGATAGGGACTTTTGGACAAGTTGAAAAAATGGGATGGTTGGAAGAGAAGGGATGAAAGTATGTAAGAGAAAAAATACTAGATGGATATGTATGGAGGATGCAGGTCACAAAAAAAGAAAAATCAAAAAAAGGGCAATAGGAGAATTGATGATCGATTAAAAGGAATTTATGTGAGAGGGAAAAGAGAAAGTAAGAAATAGAAAGGACGGTAATGGGAAAAATAAAAGTAGGTAGAAATAGGGTGAGGAGAAATAGGGTGGTGGGGATGTATGTTAACAGGGATATGGAAAGAAAATTGAAGGATCTAGTGGAATGGATGGAGGGAAAAGAAAAAAAGGATAAAAATGATGATAGGGAAGGATTTTAATGCAAGAATAGGGAGAGAAGAATAAAGGAAGAGAATGAAGAAGAAGAGGAAGAAGAAAGGAAATCAATGGATAGAAAGAAAAACAAGGATGGAAATAAGTTGATAAGAGAGAAGGGATGAATTTTAAATGGGAATGTAAAGGATGAGAAAAGAAATTGGACATATATAGGAAGAGGGATTCGATGATTGACTATATATTGGTGGATGAGGAAATGAGGGAGGAGATATATTATATGAAAATAGAGGATGCAATACAATAGATTCAGACCATTTCCCACTTCGAGTTTCACTGAAGGAAGGTTGGAATAGGAGAAGAGAAAGGAACATGTAGGAGAGATGGGATGAGGGAGGTAGGAGAATATTTAGAGAGAGAATGGAGTGGAGGGAAGGGAATGCATGAGAACCTGAAAGAAATGGAGAATAAGAGAGATATTGGAAAATATAGAAATGGAGAGAGAAAAAGAAAGGAAGAGAAGAAGATGGGATATAAAATGTAGGGAAAAGAAATCAGAGGTGAGAAGAATATTAAAGAAGTTGAGGAAAGATAAGGGGGGAGGAGAGTAGTACAGGAAAAAAAAAGAGATTTTAAGGAGTTATGTGGTGCCATAAAAAAAGAGGAGAGTGAGAAATAGATAAGAGAAGTGAAAAGAGCGAAAAATGAAGGACAAATTTGGGAAATAGTAAATAGGGAAACAAAAAAGTGGAAAGGATTAAATAAGTAGATAGAGACGAGAGAGTGGGAGGATTATTTCAAAGAGTTGGGGAGAATGGAAGGGAAGGTAGTAAGAAGAAAAGGAGGAAGCGAGAGAAAAGAGCTGAGTAGGGAGGAAGAAAGAAAGATGATTAGGAAATTAAAAGACGGAAAGGCAATGACGATGGATAAGGTTCCGAACGAGGTGTGGAAATATGGGGGAGAGGATATGGAGAATATGTAATGAAGTGTGGGAAGGTGGAAGATGGCCGGAGAAATGGGAAGAGGGAATGATAGTGCCAGTAATAAAAAAAGGGCAGGGAGAGGAGGTAAGGGACTATAGAGGGGGGATGTCGATAATGCCGACACTGTATAAAATGTATACGGCAGCGTTGGCGGAAAGATTGAAGGAGGATGTGGAAGGGAAAAGATTAATTCTACCGAATCAAGCGGGCTTCAGAAAAGGGATGGGAACATTAGATAATATATATGTGTTGAATTTTTTAATAAATAGGCAGGTAAGGAAAAAAAAGAAAACTAGCATTATTTGTAAATTTGAAAGCAGCGTTTGATTCGGTGGATAGAGGCATATTGGTGGAGCTTTGAGGCAGAGGGATGGGCTGAAGGAAATGTGGAAGAAATGTTGTGAGAAGCATAGAGTATAGTGAAAATTGGGAGGCAATTAAGAGAAAATTTTTGGACAGCAAAGGGGATAATGCAGGGATGTTCGTTGAGTCTCTTGTTGTTTAATATACTGACGGCAGACCTGGAGGAAGAGATGGGAAAAGTTAAATGCGAGGGAGTGAAGCTAAGAGACAAGAAAGTATATGGTTTAATTTACGCAGATGATATGATTTTATGACTGGCGGAGAATGAAGGGGGTATGAGGAGTATGATAGAGAGGTTAGAGGAGTATATTGAAAGTAAGGGATTGGAGCTAAATAGGGAAAAAACTAAAATAATGAGATTCAGAAAGGGAGTGGGGACAAAGTAAGTGGAAATGGAAGGAAGGTAATAGAAGAGGTAAAAAAGTTTAAATATCTGGGATATACGTTACAATGGAATGGGGGGCAGGAGGAGCACGTAAAGGAAAAGGTAGCGAAGGCGATGACAGTGATGGACAGATATGGAGGATGGAGAAAAAAGAGATTCGGCAATGATTGGAATGAAGAATACGATTATTTGACGTTGATATGAGCTATGGTTGAAAAGCTGGCAAAAGCGATGGATAGAGGGTTTAATTTCGAAGAGCTGGAAAAAAGAGATAGTGAAATGGAGAAGGAGGAAAAATGGGAAAAGATAAGGGAAGCGAAGTATAATAAATAGTATGAATGGATAAAGGAAGAGACATATTCAAGGAAAGGAGAGAGGAGATGTAGGAGGATAATTAGATTTAGATTAAAGAATGAGATGAAGGAAGGGAGATATTGGGAAGGAGAGGAGGAAAAGAAGTGTAAGCTATGTGGGAGTGGGATGGAATCATGTATGGGAAGAGTGTAGGAGGGGGTGTTGGGGGTGTAGCTGGCAGGAAGTAGGTAGAATTTTGGAGAAAGAAGGGGAGAGTGAGAGATGGATGAAAGAGGTGAAAGAAGAAAGAAAGAAAGTGAAAGAGAGAGAGAGTTAAGGAATGAGAGAAGGGAGAGTGGGGGATTGGAGGAGAGAGAAGAGGAAGAGGGGGGGAGGGGAGGAGATAAGAGGAAGAAGAGGTAAGGGAGATTCTGCGAGGAGGATTGATGAATTGTAGTTTTTGAGAATGGAAGAGTGATATAGAGATATTACAGCGGAGATTTAGGCATAGGGAGAGAGGGAGATGCGTTAAAATAGATTAAGATAGGATAAGTTAGTGTAAGATAGGTTAAGTTAGAATAAGAATGTATATAATTATATAAATGTTATTGTATATACAATATTTATAACTTCAAGAGGATGCAACAAAGATCGAACTAACTAACTGCTGAAAGGATATCACTCTAAATGTTAGGTCATTCAGAATCATGATGTTTCCTATAGTGAAAAATTACTATAAAAATTCTGATAATGAACCAAAAAGTTCGAAAGTTTCAAACAACTCAAAGTCTAAAATTCTAATATAAAACGTTTTTAAATCGTAAAAAATTATCTTCTTTTAGATGTAAAAAATTATCTTCTTATGACCTGATTTTAGACTTCTTGTTGTTTGGGTTATTAATATAATTATAAAGATGATATCGATATATGTAAGGTAGATTCAAGTATTATGAGCATCTTAAGGAAATATTTTGATATAGCTAGCATATTGAAGAATGAAAAAATCTTATGCATATCATTTGATAGATTTGTTGATGTTTTATGTATTTTGTTGTTAGTATTGTAATTGATTATATTTATGTAAATGTTGAAATGGTGGCGGGTGCTCTTATTACCCTCATATTAGCCTATCCTCTAGATAGGTAATATGAGCATGGTAGAGCACAGGAATCTTTTTGTAAAAAATTATATAGAAACGAAAGATTGAAATATATATATATATATATATATATATATATATAAAACCGCTGCCACGTCCGTAGCGAAT
>Ga0157364_1000362_pt1 | contig 28885 bp, 13 predicted proteins | sample AttsexASBM2_FD_111476 | JGI IMG/M metagenome (GOLD analysis project Ga0157364, IMG submission 111476) | Fungus gardens microbial communities from leaf cutter ant in Ribeirão Preto, State of São Paulo, Brazil - Atta sexdens ASBM2 | ecosystem: Host-associated > Fungi > Mycelium > Unclassified ... | reverse complement strand
TCGCTCAAAGTGCTAGATCCGGAAGTCAGGATGATTTCCTGGGTTGTGTAAACATCTGTTTAGTGGTGATTGTTCAATTTATTTTTCATTGATTTATTATCGAACTAGCTTAGTACTCTCTCTCTGTGTGTGTGTGTGTGTGTGTGTGTGTGTGTGTGTGTTTTGTATTATATGTGTTCAATAATTTGAAGAAATTTTTAATTTGGAAACTGACTGAAAATTATTAAATTTTTAGATTTCTGATTAATTATCTTGAAAAGATCTTCATAATAGCACCGACATTTATTCGTTTTAAATAATTTTATAAAATTTGTTCTGAGCATACATATATTTTAAACCTTATATGAGTTATAATTAGTGTTTTGTGATAATAGCATGTTAAAATTAAAATATTAAAATAATATATATATTTAATAATATATTGTTTTCCAGGATATTCCGAGTACTGGAGTAGATCAATGGTACAAACTTGAGGCGCGAACCCAAAGGAGTAATATCCAAGGTAGAATCAGACTGAAATTATGGCTGTCGACGAGAGAGGATCGTGGAACATCCGAGGAGGATAATTGGGGCGAGCTAAGACAACAGGAAAGATTGTACACAATTTTCCTCAATCATGAAATGAACAAACAAGGAGTACGTACACAAAGCCGACTAACAAAAACTCATATTAGATCTAATACGCAAGACATGTTTACATCATATATTGAATACGATAGCGATGTAAATTTCTCGTAATAAAGTATATCGTGTATTTTCAGACTTATGGAATATAATACAAAATTGTGTGTTGCATTTTATACGTATTATCATAAAATTTCAAACAACCACCATAAAAAATTTCTAAAACGAGTAAGAAAGTTAGATAAATAGATAAGTTTGTGAATATACATTTTCTCCTAATATTTTTAAAATTTCTTTTCGATATTCTCTTCAATGTTAAATTAAATTCTGACTCGTTCACATAAAAATTATAAAGTATTTTAAAACATTTATTATCTTTCTAGAAATTACTAATCAGGCTATGTCTTCATATGAACCTGTGCGATTTTCAGGAAGACTTTACTGGAGAACTGCCGCAAACCGCACTAACTATCTTACATCAACATGCGGTGCAAGGTGATGTCACCGAGTTGCAGCAGGCCTTGATAAGGTGGGTGGCAAGTTCCCGGCAACCCGCCGTCGATCCACGAATGCTTCATCGTCTTCTACAGGTAACTTAAGTCACCAGAGCAACTTGCACCTTGTCATCTTATATACAACAAATATTACATTAACGAAACTATTAAATAACAATTATAAACTTAAACTATTTCTCAACTTTAGGAACTTGACAATCGATGGCATACTGAAACTTTGTCGCGCGACGCAGAACAGTGTCTGGCGGATTCCTTTAACGATTTCTTGGAAGTGTCTTTGAAAAAAGTTAGACAGCACCGGGTACTGTATCCACCTCTATATAGACCGACTATATCGAAGCTAGATTATCTGCTTAGGTAAATCCATATATATTTATAATAAGACGTACAATTGCAAACATTAAAAAGTTAATTGTGATATATTAGGTATATGTATAAAGCTGGATAAAAAATAATTTTTATTAAGCTTAATAATAATTCATGTATAAAATTATATGTTAACAATTATTTTTACAGATGCCTGGGACTTCTTTCAAATATGAAGGCTTTTCGAACTTGTTGCCCCTTTAACAAGGAAATTCGTGGGGAGATCATTACCGCTCTTAGAAAAGGAACTCTTGAATGGTAAAGATACCTTGTCATAAGCTAACAATATCTTTCCAAATAATATATAATAAGTTTCGAGTTTTATTTTAGTATATAAGATTATTAATGAATAAATAAAAATATTGAAGTAAAATAAAATAATTTTTTATTTTATTATTTTATTTTTTTTATTAATGTTCTTGTTTGTATTAATTGTATTGTACTAAAATAATTTGTAATAAATTGTAATAAAATAATTAAATTGTATTAATTGTACTAAAATAATGGCGTAGTAACAAGATAATAATGAAGCTAATAAAAAAGATAAAACTTAAAATTTTATTTAATTTTATTTAATTTTATTTAATTTTGATTTTAATTTTACAGGTACGAGGATACTAGACAACAAACAATGTGCCATGATCAGGAACCTGATCAGGACATCGATAGAGTTTTGCAAGATTTCACGAACTTAGTGACTGCATTATTAGTCGATCTAGAACAAGGACTTTTATATTATAACAGTCTCTTTGAAAGGTAAATATCTCTGAAATCTACTTTAAAAAGTAAAATTGCAAATAAAAAGTATAATTAAAAAATAATTAATGCGAACAATTTTCTCTATCATTAAATATAAAAGTATTAAACCACTTGCTTATTTTATCTATTATAATTTATATCTTTGACTATCTATATATATATATATATTAGATTTTGTAATTAATAAAGTTTTTCCACAAATTTAGAGATTGCAGAGCTTAAAAAATTATTATTATCTTGATATAACGAAAATTATGTAATCATTGATATATTAATCTTATGTTTTAGCACGAATGGTGTGCCATATTTCTCAGCAGTTTACAAACAATTGGAAAAACTGGTAAGAATGCAAGTGACAAAAATGTTTCTCGTGAACAAATCATAAAAGACTATTTATTTATATAAATAGATTTTTTTACTTGTGATTTTGCAACAATTGCGTCAAAGACACACTGTCACATAACACATCATTATCTTTTATTCACTGTGTCGTCAAGCTGGGTGTGCTATGTTTGGCTTAAACGCTTTATTCGAGACGTCGATCGTGTCTATGAGAGTAAAATAATCTCATGAGGAAAAAAGATTACTTCGATTATTCTTTTCCAAGCAATACTTAAATTTAAGAACAAAATTACACTAATTAGAATGTATCAAAGAGAAATTCAATTGAATTTCTTAAACTGTATCTAATTCGACAAAATTTCAAGTTACTTAGAAAAATATTCGGTCGACGTCCTTGCATTGAAATGACAATACATATTACTGTTTATATATAGAGTGTCCCAAATTTACGGTGATATTACTTTATGGTGATATGGATGGTATTTAAAATATGTTATATTATAAATAACAAGCACGATTAAAGACAAATAAAAGTAAGTTGTAAAATAATCATAATTATGGTAAGGTTGCATCGGACACGCTGTAAATAAACAAGTCGCAGTGACCTGAAGGGGCCAGGTTGGGAAAAAGCGTGACGACGAATTATAAATGTCCATCAGGTCAGCGCGATTTTACTGTACACGAGATATTTGTCCATAGCTGGCGGAACACGTGGCGAAACACATGGAGAACACTTCCGAGGTACTTTTTTCATCGCCACCACAAAATATTAAACTTTCTTTCTCTTTCTCTTCTATTAACTCTTTTTTATCCTTGTCTATAATTCTCTCTCTTGTTCTCTTACTCTTTCTTTCTTTCTGTTACTTCGAATTTCTTGCATAGTGTAAAACTGTGAAATCGTCGCATTTTTATCTGCATACTCATTAAAAATGTGTAAATTAATTATTACATTAATAATTAATGATTAATAATTAATGACAAGAAGTATTATAAAATTAATAATTACGTATAGTATAGTTATATTGTATGTAATGCTTAATATGCTGTAATATGCGCATTCTGTGCAAAATAAATAATAAATGTAAGCAAGATTGTATGAGTATGCAGTTAAAGAAATAGACGTTGTTAATAAACTTAGTAATTACTGAATATATTTTATCGTATGTATATACTACTATATATACATTAGTTTCGAGGAAATTAATCTATATTTTGATTAGCAATCTAAACGACTAGTATATTTAAAGTTCCATATGATTTTTTAACACGAGGAGAGCACACACTTTCAACTTCTACACACAGAAATACAAAAAAATACTCGCAAAATGCACGAAGCAGGCAATAGTGTGCCAACTAGAACAACTCCAATTATTACTATTATATGTACTATTAAATAATAAAAATATATTAATTTTTTAATCTTCTTTTACTTCATAAAAATCTGTTTCATCAATTTTAACATACCGATGAAAAAAATGCGCATTTTAGTATTACCTTATCATCGGCAATATAGTAATTGAATTTTTTACCTTTTTTTTCTATGAAGTTTAGTTTTATAAGCTCTCTTGATATCAAAGAAAAAATTATAACGACTATACTGTACTATTTGGCATTTGTTAAATCTTTATTTCCCATCATTAATGCATATTCTTCACAACACCTTCACATAGCCTAGTCCTCGTGAATAAATCTATCGGATATTGCATGCGCCCATCCGAATCGTTAGCGAAACACAGCTGCATTTGACGCGTACTGATTGCATGCGCTCGCCAATTTAGCAAATGATACACCACTCATTTACCCCTGTGTCCTTATTTTTAGTCGCGGTACAGGTGTATTTTTCGTTACATATAACTGTCCAGTTACAAAAATAACTGAAACGATGTACAATGTACCATTTTAGAAAGCACGTTTATGCGCAATTATTACTTTTTACAACTGTAATAGTTTTTCGAAATTCGCTTAAATTTATATATAAATTATTTTGACATTCAAGTTTAAAATATTCAAACGTAAAATTTTTTAATTTTTACAATAAGATAAGGCTGTTAGAAATAAAGACTTTTTACTATTATACTATTCTTTATATGTGTTCAAATATTTGTATACCTCAATTTTTTATATTAGACTTGTTATCATATATCAATTAATTCCTATATTTTAATCCTATATTTTTATATATTTTATTTAATATACACTCCTCGAGAAATACATCTGTATTTGCTCACGTTCAGCAAAAAATAAATGAATTAAAATAAATTACAAAAATACGTTACTGGAAATAATGTACTTTTTAAAATTAAATACTTTTTGTTTAAAAAATAATTACATTTTTAATACTGATTATATTAACACATATTTCATACCGGATTATCGATAATCCACGCAGAACTTTCCGTTCAAATAAATATAATTAATAAATATAATTAATATTTTAACTTTAAAAAGAAACGTAATTACAAAATAATTTTTCATATCATACGTGAATACATAATTATATGCTGCCACATTGATAAATTTTTGTTTTTTAATCATGAAATATGTTATTTGATAAATATACAAGCAAAAATGCCTTGGTTCACAGTTGGTATGATTCACACGTCAACGTTATTTAAAATTGTTTCACGTTATTAATATTAATATTATTCGTACTTAGCAATATAGTTATATAGATATGTCAAATATTAGAATATTTAATAGAATATTTAATATAATTAAAATAATCAAATGTAGAAATTATTTGCTATATTTTGATAATTTAATGAGATAATTTAATTTTTAAATTATTTGTTATAAAAAGTTGTTTAAATAGAAAAAACATAAAGAGATAAAACGAATTTTAATATTTATATGGACAATTTTAAATTTAAGTTAAAAATTTGTTATTTTGAATAGTTGTTATTTTCTACTTTCTATGAATTATAGAATTATAATTGTTACTTGGAAATTCTTCTTAAAAGAATTTATTTTTTGCGGAACAAACAAAGTAATAAAAGACGCGTAATTTACATTTTTTACACTTTCAGGAATGCTCTCGCGCATCCTCGAGTTCGACATCCGACACCTCGCGAGTTCTGATTAAATTTCTTCCGTAGATGCCACAAAACTTCAGTAAAAATTTTATAACTACTAGTGTAATTTCAAAAAGTGTTGAATTTGTTCAGTTGTTCAGATCTACCGCGAAAAATTTCGAACAGAAAGCTCGAGTTCCAATTTGTTATCGAGCTGATCACATTTTTTCACGTCATAAAAGAATTAATTCAATTACGTTAGATTAAAACAAATTTAATTAATTGTAAACTTTTACAAATTTTTAATAAGGTCATTCTTTTCCGCTTGTATGTACATTTATTTTCGAGTAAATTCTGTACAAATATATCGTAGGGCTAGAAGGAGTACTTAAAACTTCCAGAACATAATGCATATATATGTATATTTTAAGCGAGTTCTCTAAACAGTTTACATAAAGATGCTTGAAAAGTTTTGTAATGCTGACCATCTGCTGTGTTGTACAAGCACAACTTCCTTTATATCTCTGTTAACTATAATACATCGCCACCGAAACTGACGTCTCCGGCATCTCTTTCAAGAATCGAGATCTCTTTTAAGCAAAGAAACAGGGAATCGCACGTCAGCGTGCAACACGATAATTTGCTACAAACACGCGAAATTGAATTTTAATAGCTTTACATACAAATTTCGCCGGGTATGCAAATTCACTAGGGATTGCGACGTTTAAACGATGCATATATAATCTAACAAATTGTTGCGTCGTATGAAGTATACGATACGTAATAGCGCGTAAAATCGACCTCAACAAAATTCAATTTTAGACGCATTTTATGTGGATTATATGTTAAATATTTTTTGACAAAAAAAAAGATTATTACACGATCTATCAATAGACATCATAACTTCTCATTTTTGTGAATTATTCAAATGTATATAATATTTAAAAAAGAGAATGTAATATCAAATGTCATTAAAATATAGATATAATTTGTAGATAAAAATTACAATCCATTGCTTGCTAAATATAATTATACATGTATGAAAATACAAAAATAAATGTACAACAAAATATTTCGAATAAAAAGTAAAAGTTCTGTATTCTATAATGTATTGCTTTGTAACTAACATTTATACAAAATGTTGGATCGTATATGAATTACTTTGCGAACAATTAATGTACACATACATTTCAAAGAAAGCATGTACCAAACTTTCTCGTTGAGGGCTTTATCCCACTTTCTTAGTGAAAAAAGTTTATAATAGCTTAATTAGTTAATTGAGATTTTAAAAATGTTGGCGAATTTTGACACAATGCTTCAAAGATATTAAGCTTCAAAAAGCAATAGCATTGTACAATATAATAGTTTAAACGAAGTAATTAAAAATAACATTATCACTGTGCTTGCGCGTTTGTGGCTATACGATCGAATAGATCGCGCGTAATTAAAGCAATCACTTTCATAGATGCATAACGAGCTTGGCGCAAGGGTCACCACCGCCTGTTTGCAGTTACATGGTCAAAACCGAGATGAAGAATATGTTTTACCACCCGGTGCTGAGATAGGAACACCGATATTCGAACTTTACTTGGCTCTCCAAGATTTTGTAAAGTAAATGTCTATTATACTTACTAATTTTTATATCAATAAAATCATCTTTTAAAATAGATATTTAAAATATGAGTACTAAAAAATAATTTTTATGGTTTATAGTTGTCTTACTTTTTTAACATTAACACAAATATAGTCTGAATTATTTTGAACATAGTATTTAGTATTATATCACAAAAGTATTAAAATTAAATATATATGTGTACAGATATAGTATATAATAGTATCTTTTAATTTACATATTTTTATATAACTGAAAGATTACTTTTCATATTTATTTCATATTTATTTTACATTAAGGAGAATGGATAAATATATCATATTGTGATTGAACACAAAATTTGTTTTAGTATGAAAGAGAATTTACCACAATCGGACCATAAAACTTTGGCGATCTGCAAATATTACGAGTGGTTTAGACCAGCAATCGACAAATGGCTAGATCTGGCGAAACTCAAGGCAATTCAAAGAGTACGAAGAGCTGCGGAACTCGATCGAATTTGCACCGGGGAATATTTCGTCAAACACTGCACATCGGCAATCGATGCTACTGCGTGTTTTTATCAAGTACTTAAATTTTTTTATTTTTCTGATTTATGTGCCCATTTCGATACTACAATAGTCACAATTTTGTTATAAAAAAACTGTCAATAATTATATATTTTTTCTGATCACAGATTAAAGAATTCTGGAAGAAACTAGCGTGGCCGGATCTAGTTGGATCTTATAACTTCGTGTTGAAAGTCATCGATGTAAGTATATATCATAATTATTTTTTTAACAATTTTAATATTTAAAATCGCTTATATCTCTAATAAGAAATTATTATAGATTAAATTTTCAATGCTTTAAATTTAAATCACCGATGTAGAATTTGTGATTCCACATCTATGATTTAAAACATTGAAATTTTTATTCACAATAATTTCTTATTGTAGAAATATATTTGTGTTAATCAATAATTTTCACATTCAACGGTGCTTTTAATATGAAAATGTAATAATTAAAAAATACAGCCTATAATTATTTTTTTAAAATACACTAATGCCATCGCAATAATATTGTGATGTCAACACTATTTGCTGTAGGCAATATGCAGCTCCGCGGCTTACTATGCAGAGATAACACATCAGAAACTGGCGGATAGCGGATATTATGAAGAGCATACACCATATAAGACCACAGATGAGGTAATCGCTCAGGTAGAGATTGCTTCGCTTTAGTATACAAACAGTAGTACACTTCCTGCTTCGCAAAGTAGTTTCACTAAACTATGAGAATATGAGATGCGATTACAACTTTGCACGACAAGCGGAGCATGACGCGATATGCAGCGCAAATTCTATTAACGCAATAATTAATGTAAAAAGCGTATCAGGGTCTAATATATAAATATGGATCAAAATATGACTAACTTTTATACATATGAAGCAATTGTGCGTATGTATAAAAAAAGGTAAGTTTTCAGCGCTTGACATTATAAATATCTCAATGTATAATATCTCAATGCGTAATAAAATATATGTATGAGAATATTATAAACAAGGAAGTAATCAAAGCTATTATTATTAAATAAATTTAATTAAAACATATGACATTTTAAAATGTCATATCATATATCCAAAAAGTTTAGAATAATTATATATGTACATTTCATTAATATATATAGATACACATTTTAAGAAATACATGATATATATTATTAAATTTATAAACTTTAAATTTATCATAGAATTTAAATACTTTCCTTCCATCTTTGAAAGTACTACAAAATTTATAGAACGGTATAAATACCCTTTTGCATCGCGCGAATGAAATATGCAGAAGGGCAATGTGATAATTATTAATTTGACTGCTCGACAATTAATTAATAATTTATGCTATTTTCAGATGTGCGTTGCTATTAATGGTCTTGAGTATGTGAGAAGATGGTTATTGGATCTGGGCGAGGAACTTCGCGTGGAACAGATTCTAACTGCTTTGGAGAATCAAGCAGGCGAACCTGTTCGAATGCAGTGGCGAAACACTATGATAACACCACTGGAGCAAACTCCTGGGCAAATGTTACTCTTTATAAATCAAATAGTTTCAAGAATTGGAGCAAAGGTATTTTGAGATTAAATGTTGACATAAAAAAAAAAGAAATCAAAATTGTTTGCTTAAGTTTTAAATTGGATTTCTTAACTAATACAACTTAATCTTCCTCGTTTTATAAATTACAATCACGTAATATATATTCTATGCATAATTTCTTCATTATCATAATCTCTAGATGAATATTTCGCTGCTCTTTTTAAAAGGTCACCAAGTCATTGCAGAGTAATTTACATCCCAGTTTTAAAACACCATTGGCGCTTTTATTAGTTTTCAAATATAATTACATGTCGTGATAATATCGTTGTAATTATCGGAGATTATATTAACAAACGCATACTAAAAAAACTGCTAATTATACATACAATTTTTATCCTAGTCGAATTAATCATATTGTAGTGTATTAAACGTGGCAAAAACGAGTTTATCTTAATGAAAAGTTCAAAAATAGCTACATTTGTTTGATTTTTCTATCTGTTTTATATAGATGAGACCACCTTTGAAAAAGGCGATGTTTCACTTGGCTTGGTCTCCTGACAGTTTGCCGACTACAGAAGCGATTGCACCTCTCGTGGAATATCTAGATGTTCATCTGGTAACACTTAACTCGGCTCTGCTAGTCGCAAATTTCAATCGCGTTCTGCAAGACATTTGGGAGGTAGTCCTTAGTGAATTAGGCAGTCAAATGGATGGAAATGCCGAGGTAATTGCTCCCTTGTCATAATTGTATGAATATTAATCTTTTCTCATAAAATGATTATTCTTTATATTACATAATAAAATTATTTCGACGATATTTGTAAATTAATTTAATGTATTCGAACACATGTAAATTTATATATTTATAAATAATTTAAATTATACGACAGAATAACAAAATTATTACTTGCAGGATAAACCAGTGATGTTTTACGAGAGATTACACGAAGCACTTGATTTATTAGTGAGATTTTTCAACGCTGACGATAAAGGCTTGCCTCTAGAAGTATTACGTCGTCAGAGTTTCATGAACGCAGAAGAACGCCTCCAATATCATAAAATGGACACAACTTTCTTGATTGATCGTTATTATCAACAACGTCTTCTGGTATGTAATATGCGACATCCAAATTATTATTATTTTTATTTTTATTTTGTAAATATTATTGTTATTTTTCATTTTAAATTGTCCTATTAAACAAATACAAATAATGATATCTTGTACAAATATTAAAAATATTCTTATTCTTAAAAAACATTTTTTTAAATATTTTTTTTATTTTTTTGTCATATAAGTTTGTTGCATAGCAAAAAATATTGTACAAAAATATTTTGTATTGTAGTAAAATTTATATAATGTTTAGTACAACATTTAATTATTGAATGTGTCTTTGTAAATATAATTAATTATAATATTATAATATAATAATAATATAATATATAATTAATTATAATATTATACATAATATATAATATTATATATATTTATACATTAATTTTTAGGACCAACTTAGCACAACCAGTTATGAATATGGAGTTCTGACGATACGAGCTTATTTAAATCATGATTCTCTTTGCCTCGAGGTGATAAATGCCAGAGATGTCATACCATTAGATCCAAATGGATTCAGTGATCCTTTCGTGATAATCGAATTATTACCGCGACGAATGTTCGAACATTGCGCCGAGCAGCAGACTAACGTCAAAAAGAAAACTCTAAATCCCATGTTTGATGAGTGTTTTGAATTGTAAGTTTATTATATGTCATGCTCTTTAATTCTATAAAACAAAATAATATTCACACACATCAAAAATGAAATTCAAGAAATTTGTTACTTAATTTAATATTTATTTTATATCATGTAATGATATCTTGTGATATACTTCTGCCAGATTTATATTATAAGATATTATTTGGATTTAAATGTTAAATAATCGGAAAAACAATTTTACTTTGAATAAATGTATACGCCTTTATTTTCTTCCAGTTCGGTGAGTGTGGAGCAATGTCGTGACCCCAATGCAATGGTCCTTTTTACGGTAATGGATCATGACGTTCTCACGGCAAATGATTTCGCAGGTGAAGCTTTTCTAGGACTCAGTACCATTCCTGGCGTCGCCGACACAAACACCAGCATAGACAATTTCCACGGCCTCAAGCATCAGGAATTACCGCTTATGCATCAAAAAAATCGACGTGAGTGAATTAATCGATCTTCATAAATAATAGAATTTACAAAATCTTCTTAATTTAAATTTCTAAAGTCTATTTAAGATTTCAAAATAAACTCATTAAGTTTATAAATCCAGGAACCTCTAAACTATCTTGAAATATTTGTAGTTATGAGATTACCATGGTACATGAATTTATGATATAAGGAAAATTATATAAATAAGGAATATTATAAATCACAAATTTTTATCTTGTTTTAAGATATTCTATTTAAAAGTATTTTTTACATAAGAAATTAAATAATATATATTTAATACTATAATATTATAAATTTCATCTTTATATAAGTAATCTTTATCTTATGTTTCTACTTCTTGATGCTCATTTTGCTTGCAAATTAAATATATGCCTTTTGTTCTAGATCATCCAATTCTCCAAATACTGGAAACTCGAATCGGTGACAAAATGGCCCTTGACTTTGTGAAAAAGCAGAAACAACGATTTGCCACGACGTAAGCGCTTTAAGCGCTGAAGAAAGAGAAGAAGAAAACCATAGTGATTGTATTGCAATTGCTATCAAGACTTGTACACTAATCTTAAGAGTCAATGAAGAAAATCGAGAAGAAAAAGGAAGAGGAGAAAGTCCATCCCTGCGATATGTCGTCGATTCTCACTTTCTCTTTCTCTCTCTTTCACGCACTCTACCTTTCTGCCTATCTTTCTACCAGCCTTCATTCCAAAGATTCGTCAGATCTATTTCAGTGTAAATCGTGTTGAATATAATCGGTGTTGGTCAAAAAAAAAGAGAAAAAAGAGAAAAAAAGGGAAGGCGCGATGAAAGAGGCTCGAGAGAAATATAACAGAACTATTTTTGTGTCGAAGAAGAGATGTGTAGAGCAGAACGACGCAGCACATGCAGGAAACAGTAAAACGTCGTAGCTAAGGATAAATGTTTAAATGCCGTCTTGTCAAGCTCGAAGCGACACCGGAGCGACCGTAAAGTTCTTTATTCTACATTTTTTATACAGGGAGGCCCAGATATTTAAATATCTCGCGCGCGCTTCCGAGAGTTTAAGGATTTTTCCTAAGAAAAACACGAGTGTTCATGTTTTTGAATAAAGTAAAAAAAAACGAGACTTTCTCGCGGTCGCGTGATCTGGTTTTCGTCTGTCGAGAATCAACTGTGGATAGATAGGTATCGGGATTTCCATAAGAATATAAATAATATATACGACACATGATGACTTTCTTTAAATCGAATTATTTTCACAGCTTCCATAAGAAAGGAAGTCATCGAAGCTGTTCATGGAAACTTCCGCCTCGATTGCGCAGAATTGATTCACGACAAAATTGGGAGGAAAATGCAAGTTTTTTTTATTATATCTCTAAATTATTATTTCTTAAAAATTATACAAATTGCTTAAGTTGTACAAATTTCTCTTCTCTGCGGACAAGGCAAAGCACAACGAATAATAATATATATTAATGATTAACTTATATAGATAATGAAATTACATTAATAATTGTTGAACGGAAAATACGTGTATATTATCAAAATGAATGTATAGCATCAAAAGTACGTCGAGTATTAATTAATACTTTTTTAAAATTCTTTTTAACTATAAATTTTTTTAACTAAATTAAGATCAAATTATTCTAATATATTTCTAATAATCCGAATAAGATTTTTTTCCTCCCCGAAGAGCAGCCGCGCCGCTTCAGCGTCGCTTCGACGACGCGAATCAAGCCGTAAAGGTTGATATATGATATTTTTCTTACTCTTCATTGGCTAAAATCTCTTTCTATCTTTTCAGCATCTAATCTTTCTAATAACTAAATTATCAACAGCTTTTCTCGCTGATCCGCTTACGCGAAAAAAACAGAGACGCTTCTGTCAAAATGTTTTACTCTGTGATTCCTTCAGCATCGGAAGAAAGAACAAAATTTGAGAATGTATCAGAGATACAAATTTCACTTTCAAACATAACTATTATTAAATTGAATGTATGTTTCGCTTGAAAAGCGTGTTCTGTGTGCATCGCTCTCAATACTAGATTTTTTTATTGAATTTATTTTGCTAGTACAGAACATGTGATTCTATGTAGCTTTTCTAATTTGCAACATTGATGAATTCTTCATGATTAACATTTAAAGCATATATTAAAACACTCATAATCGAATAAAAAATTGACCATGAAATTGAAAACAAAATTTGTATTAATTTTTCAAAATGCAATCTTTTTTAACTTGCTCCAGTCTTTTAATTTTTTGAAAAGCAAAATAGCAGATTGTAATAAGGATAGTATACTCACGTTATCAAATATATATAAAAAAAATTTAATAATATTTGTTTTTGTTCTAATAATTTACATAACTAATTTAAAATACGAGCAGATAATATGTCAATATGAAAGTAGTCGCATTTCGTTTTATATTCGTCGTTATATAATTATTGAAAGAAATTGGGATGTAAACAAATTGAACGTGCAAGAAATGAGAACGTAAGAAAGGATGGCGACAAAAGAGAAAGAATTCATTGTCAAACGCACATATGTAAATTTTTCTAATGCACGTATCACTTTGTTATGTAATTATACAAAAAGAAGATAATTATACAACATTCCGCGTAACACACCTTAATATTTTGCACACCTTATATAATAAAAAGGAATCGGGAAAAAGGAAAACAATTACGAAGAACGAGATTCATTTGTTTGATTCTCAATATATTTTATACATTAAGTCCAATTAAACTGTACTATTTGCTTTTCCAACTTTTTTCAATCACCTAAAAGGAATGTAAGATCTATCTTGTATCGTGAGACAAATAAATTAATATAAATGTTTGTTTGAGTAATTAATAATTTTCTTTAGTTGACAACAAATTTATGTCCGTATTTTTAATTAAGAAAGTTCAATGATATAGATAAATAATACTTACAATTAAATTTAACAATCAAAAACTGCTTTAAAGATATCTTATCCTACAGTTAATATCATTTATATTGTCTTACTTGTACTTGTTACTCGTATAGTTAAATTTCATACAAACGGAAAGATTACATTGTTTTCTTGTTTTTTATTTTAATATATAGATAATATAATAGTATCTATTTTATTTACAAATTTAATAAGCTGAACATTCAAGAATATTTGTATCCCTTATAATTCAAAATTACTGAGAGTCTCGAAGGTTAAAAAATTCGAATTGTTAGTATTAATCTAATTTGAAAATCTGTTTGATTAAAGAGATCTTTATTTATCTTTATTTAATTTAATTATTTAATTTATCTTTATTTCCCAGAAATAAATTAGATTTACTAAACAATAAAATTTTATAAATTTTATTATAAAAATATATATCAAACTAAATATGTAAGAAAATAAACTATTTCAAATATTAGACAGGTTCTTGATCAAGTAAATCGTGCGACAGACTGTCAGTTTTGACGAGTTGAATTGGATTTTCTTCTGTACGTATTATAGGTTCACCATCGAGTTTCTCCAAACTTGACAAACGTCGTGCAACTTCAAGTCTCCATTGCTCTATCTGCAAAATATGATTATATATATAGAAATGATAAAATACTTTTTAATTTCGCATTTATAAAAAATCTTTAATAATACCTTTAATAATATTTCAATGTATTTATACTTATTATAACATAAAATGTCTAATTGTATCATTTATTTTATTATTTTGTTATTTGTAAGTACCCTCTTTTTGAGTGCATAATATTTAAAATATTTTAAAGTATAGATTTTCTTTTTTATATAAAGACACAAAAATTATAAAAATATTATGTCTTATAATATTTATTAACAAATACATTGATATGATAGATACCTCGAGACTTTCATATAACGGATTACCAACAAAAACTAGATCTCGAAGGTTTACAAGTTCTTGTAGTCTTGCAAATTCGTTCCATTCTCGCACCAAATTATTAGATATATAAAGTACATGAAGATTTCTCATTGCCTGGATACCTTTCATCTTCTCAATGCAATTATAGGAAATCCAAAGTTCTTCGAGAGTGTCGCCTAAAGGTTCAAGACCAGCGAATCCTTTAATTAAATTACGACCTAATGACAAAATCTTCAAATTTTTCAGAGTTCCAATGCCTACAAAAGACAATTTTTAAAAATTAATTTTTTGCACACTATACAATATTTTCTTATCACATAATTTTGCTACTGCTAAAATTACTACAATTTATTATCAAAATTACTACAATTTATTATTAACAAACATCATGCATATTGTATCATAGCAATTATCAATAAAAATTGTATAATAAAAGCATATCATGAAACAAAAAACATTAGGTAAATTTAATATGCTACGACAAAATTTGAAATTTATATACGAATCGAAAAATTGAAATTACGAAATTACGAAATTACACAACATATAATGAATAACTGATTCTTATCACGAATAAATTAATAACTATAATTGAAAACATTAATGCGTGTTCTTGCACGAATGTTCTATTCGTAATGACATGAAATTAATCGTAATCATATTTACATCGTGATGTGTCGCGTTACTAACAGTCACGCTTGAATATGCATGCATTATGCATCGCCGATGGTGTCACGAATATGCATCATTTCTGATGCAACATCTAAAATGTATCATGATTTGCATAAATCGATCAAATCGTGAATGACTGCTGATCTATTCAAGATAAAAAAAACCCTTAGCAAAAATAAAAATCGAAACGTAAGTCGAATATAAATATTAATGTTCTAAACGTAAATGTCTCTTTTAATTTTTTGCTGTCTCAATTTCGTCTACTAGAAGCTTCAGTTATTTCTTTCTTTACATTCGACTTATATTTTAATTTTTAATTTTATCTCACACACATATAAGAAAAAATAGCTTCAAAAATTCTTTATCTTTACAAGAATATGTATCTTTATACTTTCAAAATTTGTAAAAGAGATTACTTTTTAGAATTAATTAATATTATATAATTACTTATTAGAAACAAAGATAATCATTATTTTAATAAAGAAATTTTAATAAAGAAATCGCGTGTCGTGTCGTGTAATTTCGTATAACATTCCGTAAGTCATCATACAGAATTTTTACGCAACTTAGAATTTTTTCGCAATTTCGTAATACATTAAATTTTACGAACTTTACCTGCAATCTTTTCAATCATATTTGTCGATAGGGAGAGTTTTTCACAATTTATCAAAGTTGCCAGGGCGTTGTCCATCTTTTCTATCGGCGGCCATTGAAAGCTCAAGATTACTTCTGTTGCCGCAGCTGCATTTTGTTGATTCTCTTCCTCCCATCGCCGTATAGCTTCTTTGCATGTAGTTGGCTTTGCCGATGCCATGGTTGATTTTCCAGATGCCATGGTTGTATCGCAATAATACGTCTTCTCAACATTGGTAAAGACTTCCAAAAAATCTAATATCTTTTTTTATTTGTTACACTCAATTTAAATAAAAAAAATTATAAAAATTATAAAAATTATAAAATATCTGTCAATACACATATAGGTCTCATTGTGTTAATATTTCAATTTTAATACAAATAACATCATAGAAAGTATGATATACTTAATGCATAAATGCAGAAATATAATTGATAATATGGTAAAATATTACTTAATTACACCATAATTAAAGAAGCATAACAATTAATAACTGCACTAATTAACGTTGAAACAGTTTCAATATCCGAGCTTAATTTTTTCAGAATTGTCAACTATTCATTATATCAATTAGCAAAATTAAATATATCGCAATTAGAGACAATGTGTTTTCATGCATTAGCTTATTATAAATGAATGAAAAATTCGCATTTAACGATCATAAAGAAAGCTCGTAGGCACGTGCAACTATTCTGTATTATGTGTGTATTATTTTATCTTGTATATAAATGTATATAACTACCTGATATAAGCTATCAACAATGACAATAAGATTCAATTTCATATTTTTTATTTGCATTAATATGTATATAAAACTGTAGTATATGCACAAAAATCAACAGTTGATCTGATATATTTTACATTCTTCATCGCTAATTCTTTAAAGCCCAAGAGGTTCAGGTAGCATCCTGTGTACCGATACTGTCAAGTACACGTGCAATCGAGGTTACAAGAACTGAGTACTTGTTTTCCTTGGTTGCGTGGCAATCTGCCATGGCCAGAGGTTTGCAATATCTGGCACCAAGCAAAATAATCGATGCACAAAGCGCATGCGTCTGGAACAAGTATTTGTTAACTAAGTCTACATACTAATGATTTACGATATTGGCTTGGAAAAGAAGCAAATACAATCCGAAAAAAAAACGCATGCCAGGCATGCAATCGATAAGCGATGATACACGGTAATTCCTACACGTGTTAAGGAAGCAATATTAATAACAATTATTGGAGCAATAAAAGTAACTGCATATTATTGAATTTACAGATTGGCAGCTTTTTGTCGTTTATAACAAAATTTAGCATTGGAAAAACGGATTATATTACAGATTCACAAACAGATGTACTTTTGTTTTTTTTTTCAAAATAGACAAAAAGCTATTATTTGTTTTAATTTTTGTTTTAATTAATATTAAATAACTTAATAATTTCATTAAAAAAAAATTTACATTGATAAACTTATATGTACATATAATAAATAAATTTATACATGATATAATATTATAGCAAGAGGGAGAAAGTTCTCGAAAAAAATAAGTAAAAGAATTATTTGAAAATTGTTATCTCAAGCAGTAGTTTTTGAGATATTGAAGATATGAAATATGCCAATTACAGACTTTTTAAATGGCATTTCGCCTGTGAGCTAAAATACACGTTTATTAATATTATTGCACATATAATTCATGGCCATAATGTATTAATCGCATATTTAAAATCGGTCTCATATTCCAAAAACTACTGCTTAAAACATTTACATAAGTTAATCAATTTATTTAATTAATTTTTTTTTTACTTAATTTTTTGAGAAATTTCTTGTTATAATATTTTGAACAAAATTTTGGAATTTGTATAATGTAACAATAAACAATATTAAGTAGTAATATCTAATATTTTATGTACTACAGTAGAGTCTACCAGTGTAGAGTCTAAACTTTATATTTATATTATATACATATAAATTTAAATTAATTTGTAGGAAATACACAAACGCAAGTATATTATTGAATATGTAAAGAATATGATATGTTCATGCATCATGTGAAAACTTATACATATAATCAAACAAACAAAAAATTGCTTATATGATAATGTAGGATTAAAGCAGAAGTTTTTCTCAGCATTTTATTAACCAAAAGGACTGGCAGTATTGTCACGTCACGTATTACAGCGAGCAGACACAATGACACTTTAATAACTTACATTCATAGTTTTAAGGAAATGCTAATGGCACAAATGAACAAGAAGATTCATCGGTGACGTAACTTTAAATGTGTCTTTAGATGGAAGTATCTTATCACTTTGGCATTTTGATTAGTTTTCAGATACTTGATATTTATATTTAATTAAATCACATATATTTTTGGGAAGAAAAGTTACGCCATCGAGATTACACAACGCAGCGATCTCAGGAAACATGATGAATTAATAACAAATAAATATATCAGTAATATATATATATACATATATATATATATAATAATAGATTATACAGTGCGATACTCATGGGGCTTACACTGAGTTAGTTTAAATTACAAAAATACGCAAAGGCACTTGGTAAAAATCTTCAGTTTTTCGGCTGAAAAACATTTCGGGATAAATCCTTAAACTCAAAGTTTACATATCGTGTCCGTCACAATTCTCATTTGACGCTACGATCGAATTAATTGCATGAATGGTAACAACGATAACGAAGAATGCCGACAGAAACTTCTTTAGTTTTATTTGGATCATTAAAAGTCATAAATACTTTTCAAAATATGTTCATGCAACGAGAGAAAGGAAGTCCATAATTTACTACTGTAATCCGAAACGTTAATTTCTCGTATACATAGTCTAGAGACAATGAAATATTCACACGAAAAGGGCAAAGTTGCACGTCATTCGCGCATTGTTCCCATCATGTAGATGTACAGTATTACGCACTCAGATTTTACGCAACATTCGTATAATTCGGATACAGGCATAGAGATCGCAGAAAATAGACAGCTTTTTATAGACACTCTTCTTAAAGATTCGAAAAGAATATCTCTCTTCAGAAGACTATAATTTCGGGTATATACACCACCGCTATACCCATTCTCTTGTGACGCTCACGAAGAAAACACGCAACATGATAGATTTCATTTCCATTACGGCAGAATACTGCACACAAAATGCCGCATGAACTATGTACTATATCAATATCGGTATCACACATAAAATCGTATAAAACAGATTGCAAAATAATTAATAGAATATCCGATTAACAAAATCACGAAGTCAGACCTCAAAGCGCTAATTAAAAGCTACTTGATGCGCGGTCGTATAATAACTTTTAACGTATCTGGAATTAAAATACGCATCGATGTAATTATCTACTTTGAAATTTAGATAAAAATTATGCACGCACGGGCGCGACATATATAGATTCGCTCAATATAAGCGTAGGAAACATTTTAGCAACATATATAGGCAGCTTTACACTATATTTTTTTTAGCTGTAATAAACATCTGTTAGGTATTAAAGTAATCTCATGACTTTTATATACAATTTATAACATTGTGTCAAGTAACATTAGCGTATTGCATTAAGTTGGTTTTATATATACAATACCGGGCTGCGAAAAGTCCACTAGAACGCGAGAAATTAATGACACAAGCGAATTTAGCGACGCGAGAATAACGGTATATTCTGTTTATACAACGATGTAACGCCGTTATGTGGTAAAATCGACACTTGTCAACGGAGGGATTAAGGGATGTTGTACATACACGTTGGGTATATTTGTATAGAACATGCTTATGCAAACATACGCTTATATCATGTATGTAAGTTTCGTATATACATGTACTAAATAAAAAGATTAATAATTGGTCTTATCATACAGTAAAGTCGTAAACTTAAGGCGACTAATTCGCACCATGGTCCGGTTTAAATTCTTTTCTTATCGTCACACGAATTGATTTGAACTTTTGATTGCGCTATTATGGGCCATTAGATTCAGCATCATTTGTAATTACATAAAACTAAAATGTGCGATATATAAATGCCCATTTTACTAAAATTTTCTCTTTAACAAGTAGAATATTGACAAAAAATGTACGATCAGTATAAAATAAGCAACGATAAATGTAACAAAATTTGTCAGAATGTTAATTTCATTAATCTTAAATTATTGTCAAAATAAGACTGCATATAAACACGAAATAGTTTAAATATCCAGCAATGCTTGAATAAAGACTTGAATATAATTTAATAGATAATACTTCATCTTTCAAAAATCAAAGAAGATGAAGTTTGTGTCGTAAAAATTATTTTAGAGAAGCAGCGCTCAGTCACACCTGGGACTGAAAGGATTAATTACTCACATTTCTCAGAAGGTAATTCTAGTTAAACGAGTATGGAATCGAGGGATTTTCTCCCCAAACTCAGTGCGCATCAATTTTCACTAATTGGCACTTTGTTAACCCGATGCTAATAGTATCCATTGGTCCACGGACCAACTCGCTCGTTCTAGGATTACAAAATACTCTCACAAACATTATCAGTAGCGAAGACTTGATGTTCAATTCTAAACATTAAGGTACATACATATTGTTGACTCGAAAATGCATCCATTCAGTACATTCTCACAATCCTTTCCCAACGGAAATTCCTTCAATTCTGGAATTCTAATAATATTCCTGTCGAGAAAGAAGTTTCTCAAATCATGCCATACTTACGTGACTAATAAAACAGTAGTCGAGCAGCTCGATTGCAATCTTTTTCGCAGTGACTTAAAGTACGTGGAGGTTCTCGCAATTCTTAAATTTGCTATCTTCTTTGCCGAAAAGCCAAGTCAGCATCTGTCTGGCTTTCATACTGGCGCGTACAACGCCTCTAGATTTGTACCAATGAGCACTACCCTCACTGCCACCGCTGTTTCGATTCTCTTGGTTACTTTGGACCACCTTTAAACGGATCTGGTTGAGTATTCCAACAAGGAGCTCGTCGACGTTGTGATTGATGCCCACCGATACTTCAATGAACTTCGCACGATAGGTACATGCCAAACATTTCCCATCTACAATGTATAGTCCGAAAATTCGAGATAAAGGATTACAATTAAAATAGAGGAGTTTTTAAATTATTATTGTTTAAGTTCTCTATTACTATATCTTTAATAGAAATACAATAATAAAGAATTTAAAAAAATCTTTGCTCTTTTTTTTAAATAGAAGAGTCAAAAAATAGAGTTATATTAAATATAAATATGTTCCTTCAGTCTAGAATTTACTTTTTAATAGTAATAATAAATATATAATAATATTTAATAATAATATAATAATATAAAACATTTTATTTTATAACAATATATTCAGTAAATTTTACAGCCATAAAAAGATTAATTATCTGAAATAGACATCATATGCGATACATATACACTAAAAAAAAAATTACGAAATTTGAATAAATGTTTGTTTAAGTAGTACCAATAGGACCATTTGTTTACAGAAAATAAATGTTTATTCGATTTAAAATAATGATACTTAAATTAAGTGTTTTTTTTTTAATTGAACAAATATTTATTTACTGTAAGTGTAATAGTTCCATTGGTACTATTTAAACAAATATTTATTCAAATCTCTGAATTTTTTTCAGTACACGTGTACATATACAGATATGGTGATCCTATTTTTATTTTAGAATTTGCCTTATATACAATATCATGTTAACTAAACGTTCAATTTTATAAAGTGTCATAAAACCGTCTACCTATGAAAAAAATATGTGCAAAAAAGAAAGATTCCGCCTCTTACCTTGGGGCGAAACCACTCTGGAACGAACCAAATCGACCTTGTTCCCGACCAGAATAGCCGGTCTACCACGAAGAAGATCTTGATCATGAAGTCGAGCGAGATATTCTTCAGCCCTTTGAAAGGACGCCTTGTCGATTACTGAATACATTACGACAAAGGCGTCTGGCAATGGCATTTTTTCCAATTCGATCTACACAAATCAAATTTATTTAATAAAATAAAAATTTTATTTATTTATGTATTTTGAAAAAATAGAATAAATAAATAAAGATTTATTTAATATCATGCTTTATAGCATTATATAATAAGTAAATCGGCTATTCTCTCTTACTTTAAGATTAATGATGTTTAAGAATTTAAGCTCGCTTTCTTCACCATTCAGCATCACAAAAACGGATTGCTCACTTGGTACATCTGCAATGAGAATAAAAAATAAAAGATAAAGAATATCTTTTACAAAAAATTTTCAAATTCAACATTTTAAAACGAAGATAAAAACGTTAAATACATATCATATAGAGAGATATAAATATAATATGATATCGTTATAAAAAAATTCCTTTAAAATCGTAGATAAATTATAATTATAGTATATATATTTTCGAGGACATTGTTATATTAAACGAATCATAATATCCTTTTTTAATAAATAATAGAAATTCTCTCCCTTAATTTCTATTAAATCTTTAAATAAATAATTAAATTAATTTTGATTTTATTTATGGCCTTACTATGTGTTATATTATTATAATGTAATAATAATGTAGTAATATTATAGTTATAATGTAATAATATCTATTAATATAATAATAATATTAATAATGTAATAATATTACAACATTATTGACATACGCTACTAAATACTTTATATTCTGAAGCGCTTTATATTCTTTTCAATCATCAAGAAAAACAATAAAAAAGAGATAGAATATTATCACAATTCATCAATTCATTTATTTCTTCTTCTCGTTTATAAAGATGATGAAGAAACAATCAGAGCTGTAAATAAATCTGTTTCGCCTGCGAGCGAGAAATTATTATACTAGAGCAAGAAAACGTAATTGACGTGAGAGAGAACCGATGTAATCGGTTCTATGGCTTTAAATGCGTCTACGGGCCACCTGTCAAGAGCAATACCGATTTGATTTTAGCTTACTAACGAAATATCAACCGTCACGTCAGAGAATCGTTCGAGTGTCGTTGTCCTAACTAATTTTTTTCGGCTGAACGATTCTCGTTTCTCTAGAGATGTAGTTCTACAGATGCCGATGGGAGTCATAAATAACGAACGTTCTGCTAACGGAAGAAGAATAGAGTAAGGAACAATAAATACTACAAATAAATCTTATCGTAAAAATCTGTGCAAACTTATATTCATTCATCTTCTTATTTAAAAATTAAAAAAGTTAAATTGCAATTAAAATAAAACTATTTATGAAATTAGATTATAAAAATTAATAGAAGTAGCTGTAGATCTTCTTTCATTTGTGTAAAAAAATATATTGTACATAACAGCAAAAAGAAAAAGTTTAATATATTATAAGAAAAGATATCCTCTTTTTTATATTCCATATAAATATAACACGAAAATGCGATTCAAGTTGTAAAATACCTCGTAAGTCAAATAAATAAATTAATAATTTAGTTATATTGAACACGTTTTTATATAATCAAATATTTCTTACTACTTTAACAATTATTCTCATACACATTTTACATATAAAATATCTCAGCTATTGTCTCTTTTCCACACTCAATAATTCTGATTCATTTTCCTTTCTATTTTAAACTAACTTATGCGTAATATACATACAGTGAGTGCAAAAAGTATTCGTACAGAGAAAATATTTTTTGACAAAATTTTATTTTTAAAAAATAAATATTATTCAGTAAGAAATGAGTCATCGAATTGATGTTGAATCGATATAAATACGATGATTTTAACATCAATTTAATGTTTAATTAATGATCTCTTGTTGGTTAATTAACAATTTATTCATAAAGAATAAAATAGATTGTATGTTTCTTAAAATTATATATACCAAAAAAAATGTGTATTAATTATATAAAATATATCATCTGAAAAATAAAAACTGTATTGTTTGAATACTCAAAAAGTATTCGTACAAACGAGAAATTTAACTTTTGAAATCAAGAATACATGCAAAGCTCGTTTGTTTATGTTAAAATAGAATGTATTCATTGTATAAAATTGCTAATTAATGTTTACTTTCTAATGTTTACTTTCAAATAAGATTTTTTTTCTAACAAATTTCCTTGTACAAAACTTTTTGCTTTCACATATATACGAGTAGTACGTGACATATTAAAATATAAAAAGTACATATATTTTGTTTATTCCGAGTTAAAATTTTAAATAATTCATTTTCATCAGATAAATTGAGATATGTTATTACAGCATTGCAACATGTTTGATATGATAAAGATTGTATTTAAAACAAAAACAGACAACTTTAATTGAACTCCGACGAATATGAAATCTCTAATTCATGTCAGTTTGTATATGGAATATGCAATGCATTTCGCCATTTTCAATGAATTCTATTTTCTTTTTTCTTCTTTATTGCTTTATAACACGTTGTATGCATTTACATACATTCGAAACAATGATATATTATTATTTTGTTAAATAAAACAGAAATAATTCAATAATAGTTAATAAATTAGCAACTTTTAACCTACTTTTTTTGGAAGTCAATGCATAAATGAAAAGACTATATTCTATTCATAATCAATAAATGTCGATTTTTTTAGATAAAAAAATAGAAGAAAATACGGAGGGAAAAGTGACAGAAGAAAACACATGATAAAGGAAAATGGTTTTAATAATTAAACGATGTTTTAATTAGTTTTTTTAAACAATCTCTCTCTCATCTATTACTGTCAGGGATAAGACTGAAATTTTTATTCCAACGTTATTGCAGCTTTGGCCTTCAACGTTGTTTTCCCGGCATTCCGGGAATAATAATAAATTTTGAAAGTCGTAAGATGTTCTTTAAAATGTAACCATATTAAATTAGCAATGTTCATTTCACATATTCAGCTGTTGCCAGAAAATGAAGATTAACAGTCAGACACGATTGAGGGACATGTATCTAGTTTCGTGAAAAAACCTGAGAGAAGAAAAGAGAGAAAAGTTGAATAATCCATCTCTTGATCATTTAAAGACCGTTTAAAGATGAAGCATGGATAAGTCAGTGAACGACGAGAAAGACGCTATCCGCAACACACTAGTTGCGTGTTTTATCTTATTCGGTCATAGAAAGTTCGGAAAAAAGCGAACATTGTTATAAAGTTAAAAAGTTGCAAAATTACGGAACTACAAAAGCAAACTGACGCATACAAATTTCTATGTAAATTCAACGTCACATTGCAAAAAGGATTATAAAATTGTGAGGCAAACATTAACATGAGATTGCGACGACTTCTACGGAATATTTGACGTAAAACTAAATAGTAATTATACGTAGTTATATGCATTTTTTTAATGAACATAATATTTACACAATAATCGTGACCTAAACGTTGCATCGCTTTCGGATAAAGACGGATATTTTTCACGAAATAATTATCTCAATAAAATCGTGCATACGGGATATAACATGATTGATGGTCAGGAACAAGTTCGATTGATAGCCATGATGGGAATATCATAAATGCAAGAGAGAACTGACATTTCGAGGTTGCAAAATCACTGAAATACGAATAAATATCGCAGAAATTGGTGAAACGCATTCGTTAGCGCAAGCGCGCGCCGCAATTTTCGTTCATGTGTACAAATTATTGATCTTTCAGACACTCAAAAGAATTTACGTTTTTAATTAACCTTTAACCGTATAAAAATCTCACTTGTATTTCACCAATGAAAAATTCTCTCTTGTCTCTATTCAATTTTTACGGATAATAACTGTTTGATATCGAATGTGTAGTCATGTTTCATTTACACATAAAATTTAATAAAAACTATATTACCGGAAAATAATCAAGGTTTATTTATAACAAGTTCTCATTTTTAAAACTGTTAACTTTGACAACAGATTTTATCAATAAAGATCACTGTTGCACGAGGCTTCAAGTAATTTAATTTACTGTAGTAGTATTGTCTATTTCAATTGTTCTGCTACTTCGTTTAAAACATTTTTAATACCATTTCGAGTTTCAAAATGTTAATTTATGCTGTTATTTATTAATATCTATTAAAATATTTGGCGTAAGTATAAACGATGATTATTACAGTAAATCTATTACAGATAACTAATTTGCAAATTTAAAAACTATTAAAATGCAAATATAGAAATATCACGCAGTGATATATGTGCAAAATTATATAGATAATTATAATTCGAGAGTATCACGAGCATCAAACACACTCATCATGAATCTATCAATATTACAACACTTGCAGTTTCCGCCACAGTTCACCGGAAACACAGCAATGTATTTTAAAGAGATAGTGAGCTAAAAAAAAAAGGAAAAGGACAGAAAAAATGGGAAGAAGTAAAGGGACTCAAACGAAGAGTGAGAAGGAGAACAGACGATGAACAGACGCGAACTCTCTATGATGTACACTTATAGCACGGAGCAGACGCAAAATTAACCGCGGCTATTTCCGAGCGGCTTGTTCCTGCGCTTTTCTTTTTATACCTTCGTGGAAATCGTTTCGTTTGCTTTTCGAGGCGGACGTATTCCATCGACTCGCACACACTCGACACGAACGTCGTTGATCCTTTTTCCATGCAAAGTCACGAAGCTCGTCATGGTTGCTGCATATCTGACTGTACAAAATGCTTTGCGCACATTTGAAATAAAATATGTATCCGAATATAGTAGAACCTTAAAACTTTAAAGGACGAAAATTTAAATTGTAGAAACTTAGAAAATTGACAATTTTGCGTGAAGAAAACGTAGACTACTAACTTGAAAAATTCTACAGCTTATTTTCTTTGTTTTGAGAAAATAACTTGCACCAAATTGATTATGAAATAATGCATATTAAGAATTGTTACTATGCTATTTTATATTGATTACAAAATTAATTAAAATAGAAAACCGTGTTGTAACATGCACAACTTATTTTTCTTGTGCAATATTAATTTTATTTAGAATGATATTATACTTTTTAAGTAACAAAAGAACTTACTAGATTTTCATAACTTTTTTTGAGCATTACAATAAAAACTGATGGAGCAAATAAAAAATTATAATAATCTAATGTCTGTAATCTCTGTAACATCTAATGAATGCAATTCACATTTATCTTATGAGAAAATCGTTTTATTATAATATCATATATCGCAATCTTATTCGTAAGCAATTAATTAAAGCACGGAAGAAAAAATGTGTAATAAAAAATAAAAGATGATCCAATTAGATTCACATTTGAGATTACAATGTCCACTCATTCTCTTCTCTCTCGTTTGCGCAGCGAGTCGCATCTTGACCTCAATCCCGATTTGCAGTAAAATTAACGCGTGAAACTTGACATCAGCCTAATTTCTTTTTACTTTTTGCATCAATCGATGATCTATTGATTCAATGTCGATCTTAGATAATCTTAATTTACACGAAATGCAACAATGGAATGGAGTGTAACTGGAATAGAATCGTATATTCAGAAATTTTGAGCTATACTGTAGTCAGACTAAAACTATTTTTGTATCTATTTTTTCTGTTGCTTGTCGTTTTAATTATACGTCCCCTTTTGCTCATTTCATTTTAGAAAAATGTAGATTTTTATCACATCCACTGTTTTGATAAAAATATCAGGTATATTATTCATTTAAAAACTTACACTGTCATATCAGATTATATGCAGCTTTAAAATGACTGTACATCGTATTAAAAAAATAGCTTTGTAAAATCATCTAACATAAGAGAATATTAAATAATTCTCTAATGGAAAATCCAGCGTCATAGTTAATATCTAATAAAAAATAAATTTATTCAAAACGTTAGAATATTTTTATTATTATAAAATTTAAGATACTTTATTTGGTAATTTATCAAAAACATGGCTACATGTGATATTTAGACATTTGTTCTGTGACATTCCAAACATTATTTAAATAAGGAAATATCTTTCTGCATTTAATCCGTTTTATTAATTTTCATAAGTAAACAAATATAAAAATTATGAAAATTTATCTAAAATGGTAAATAAATTCACTAAAAAATACGATTTTATATAAAATTCAATTATTTAAATACAAATTAAAAAAATTTTTTTCATAATTCAAATAATTAAATTTTCATAATTTCATATTTTTGAAGTTGTATCATATTTTAAGAAAGACCATAAGTTTTTAATCACTTTAGTGACATTTGAATATCAATTTCATTTCTTTGTTAAAATTTGAGAAATTTGTTCCATCAAAGGTATAATATTCTTTTCCATGCCTATCAAATGATCTGAATATAATTATGGTAATCATTATTCATATT
>Ga0157364_1000361_pt1 | contig 28921 bp, 19 predicted proteins | sample AttsexASBM2_FD_111476 | JGI IMG/M metagenome (GOLD analysis project Ga0157364, IMG submission 111476) | Fungus gardens microbial communities from leaf cutter ant in Ribeirão Preto, State of São Paulo, Brazil - Atta sexdens ASBM2 | ecosystem: Host-associated > Fungi > Mycelium > Unclassified ... | reverse complement strand
GTTGTGCCTTTTTTTTCGTCGCTTCCTCTCTTTCTCCTTTCTCTTTTGCTTTTTCTTTTTTTCCCTTTTTTTCTTTTTTTTTTTTTTTTTTTTCTTTAAGTTTGTCAGTATGCGTTCTTCCTGCGTTTCTCCTAAGGATTTCAAGGCGACAGCTCCTGAAAGCAAACAGCATCCGACATCGTGTACGCGCGCGAATTCACAGTGGCGTGAAAAAAGATCGTCCGAGAAGATTCGCAAGAGGGACCTATCTCTCCTCGTCGTCGGAAACGTTCTCGCAAACGATTCCGACTCGATGCAGACATATACATCCGCGACGAACGAACGTTTCGTTTATCCAGAAAGTACTGGGTGTCCCGACTTGTCTTCAGGCAACTGTGCACGCGCGCGCTCACGTATTTTTCTCTCTTTGTTTTTCTTTCTTTTTTTTTGTTCATTCAAAACGCAGTCCTCGTGTGTCCTCTGCTCGGTTCGTTACAACAAGAGATCTCTTTTCCCGCCGCACGCGGAGTAGCGTGCGAGATATACAGATATACGAAAGTATAGAATGTATATATAATATATATATATATATATTTTTTATACACACGTATATATATACGTATACACAATACATATGTACCTACGTACGTACGGTCAACTAAGGGTAGACAGGCGCAATCACGTGTCGAGTCGAATCCGATTGATCGGCCGCGCTTAGGATTTTTGTCCGTCGACGTCATGAAAACTGGGCGATCGACTTCTCTCTTTTTTTTTTTAGAGGCCTTTTTCGCTGTCGATTTCGGATTCAACATTCTATATGTGTGAGTGTGTGTATGTGTGTCGTGGGTGATAAAATCGATAAAGACAAAAGGATAATTGGAGAGAAACAAATTTAATGAGACTTTCGTGCTCGGTAGCGTAATTACAAAAAAAAAAATGGGGATGGGAAAATTTAAGCGATTCGTTCGCGGAAATACAGTCATGCACATCAATTTTCTAACGCAATCGCAATCCTTGATCAATCCCCGCGTTGTCGAATTCGAGACGCGAGCGATTAGAAATAGGTATAAGTTTGGAATTCCGAGCCAGTCCAAGCTATATCGAAGTTTTTTACGGTGGAGACATATGTGTGTTCCAGGAACTTCGATTCTTGGGAACGTATCTCGAGAGCAAATTCTAAGAATTCTCAGAACTTTTTTATATTAGAGTCGTCCAACTGTTATTGACACAAATATAAAATTAACGTAAGTTTAAGAATCAACTCTGCCCGTTTCCACCAATGCAGATTAACTTTAATCTCGGTTTCTTACTCTTCGTCTTTTTCTAGTTCTAAAGATTAGAAAAAGACGAAGAGTAAGTTGAACTGAAATTAAAGTTAATCTACATTGGTGGAAATGGACATTAGGCTAGTATTCATAGTCGGTTCTTATATTTAAGTACAGTCTTAAGATATCATAAGCCATATTATCATCTTTAATCGGCTTTCTACAATAAGCCATTACCTAAGCTTTAAGTCTTAAACTGTAAGAAATTGATCAGTCGAATGTAAGAAGAATAATCGACTATGATCAGTCAATTTCTTACAGCTTAAGACTTAAAACTTAGATAATAGCTTATTATAGAAAGCTCATTGGATATTAAATTATTTAAGTCGATTTTGAAATCGAAGAATCGACTATAAATGCCAGCCTAAATATATTCTTTTAAAGAACTTTTCGCGGATCTCTTGTGACTAAGAGTGCAGTTAAAATCTCACTACAAAGGCTTTGAAGCATTTCGTTGAGCAATTAGAAGAAAAAAATTTACTAACTGATCAATCAAAGAATATTTCAAAGCATTTGTAGCATCACGTTGACTGAAACAGAAAGTCGACTTTTATTTCCTCAGCGAGTTTTAACCTCTCAGCGTACGCAACGTGCAAAGGATCGTGATTGCATTTTAAAGCTCAACTTAGAAAAAGGATTGGGGTTCAGATTGGGGTTCAGACTGTGTTTGAACGTAAAAGACATTCGCTAGCATTACATAAGAATAATATTAACATATCGGGAACGAGTAACAAGACATTAACGTAAGAGTCGTGTTCATATGTTGTGAAAAATGATATTTACGCACAGCGTTTCCAAAATAAACTGCAGTCTCCAAACAGGTCTTCAAGCTTATTAAAAAAATCAATTAAATTTATTAAAAAAAAAAAATAAAATAAAATAAAACTACAAAAAAGTAAAAACATTCTCGGTGCCGATGATATCACAATTATTTGACGTCGTACAATAAAATAATCATGATAGAATACTTTTGGTCTTAACAATAAAATCTTAAATTAGAGAGGCTTGGAAACGCCGCATCCTTGTTAATGTTGTAGCAGTTGTAAAGGTGATTGGTCTGTGTACGCTCTCTCCCTAGCTAGACGTGTGTACGTCGACCTATTGTCTTCAGAGAAACGAACTTCCGCCGTAAGGAGAGCACACTGACCTACGCCTTTGTCGCTCGCATATTTTTTTCTTTCCGTTCACTTTGCTCGTCCGCTCTACGTTTCGCCTCTCGGAGCACAGATCTCTCGCGAAAAATTGCTCGATAAGGCCAAGTCCGGATAACAAAGGATACGTGAACGGAGACGCGTTTAATTGTTTTACGACCGATGATTCTCTTCGATCCCGCGTATACATTTGTTGATAACAAACAACAGCCAGACGACTTAATCACTCCGTCATCTTCCGAGTTCCGAGCTTGCCACCTGCCTTCTGCGATGAGCTCGGACGGTCCACGCGTACGTCCGCACGTATCCTTCTTCCTTCTGATACAGAACGAAAACGAGAAGAGAGTTGCTCGAAGATTGAAAACGAACACTACTTATTAGGAACACCAGCAGAACGACCGTGTATCATATATTTCGTATACGTTTTCTTTCATCGTGTGGCGTGTTGTGTCGTGTTGTGTCTTGTCGATGGGATTGCGTTGCTGTATGTGATGTTGGTTCTCGTTTATCGCTCGCTCGCTTGCTCGCTCGCTCGCTCGCTCCTCTTTGCACGCATTGCTCGTACAATTTCTCTCGCCTAAGACGTCGCGCGTGTGTCCGCCTCGGAAGGAAGGATGAGGGAAGAAAGAAAACACGAATGTGAGTCTTTAGACACGCGGTCGCTTTTCGTTTTCCCGGTCGGAATCAGAGTCCGCTGAATCGTGGAGAGGCGGAAATTCGGGCACCGCCTCGCGCTGTTGCATCCATCCCGCCGCGCCTGGCCCCCCAGCCAATGCCTTGCCCTGCGTCATGTTTTTCGATTGTTTGTTTTTGTTTTGCAATTGATTTTTAGCCCTCTGTCTTTATCCCCTGCAGGATGGCGACAAAATAGCGTGTCATTGGTCACTAAGCCTCGCCTCGAAACCCGGTAAAAAAAAAAAAAAGACTTGCTTCGCTTCGCGCTTCGCTCTCTAAGGAGAACGTTCGATTTACCCGCTTCGGCGAGTATGCCGAACCTTCTTCAAGCTCAGCCACGTTGCATCGGCTATACGGGAAACAGAGATATTTTACCTTCTATATTTATTACAAAAATTTCTAGCGAAAATTTCAAGTAGCTCCGATACTACGAATTTATAGTGCAGCTCGAACAGTCAGCGAAACTCGATATCTTGAAACTGTTTCGCGTTATTACTTGCGTTCACTTGTCTCTCGTTACCCGCATCTCGAAAGGATTCAGGACACTTGTCTCAGTTTCGTCCACAAAACTTAACTCGGATATCGGGAAATCCTTCCGAACTCGCCAATGCAACGAGCCAGCGTCTATTCTACTGTCTACGCGAAATTTTGAACTCTGCAAAACGAGCTACAATGAAATTTTTGATTCCATTCACTCCCTCTGTCATACTTTTTTCTTCCATCTTTCGATCTTTTGCTTATTCATTCAAATAACTCCAATCAACTCTCTTTCTCTCTCATTCTCTCAGATCAAGACAAAGGCGCGCACACACATACTACCTTGTAAAACCAATATACACGTGGGCCTCAGAAAATAGCATCATCGTAATTCGCGACGTTTTTTTTTTAGATCCATCAAATGAGCGTTGACAAACTAAGTTTCCTAATCTTCCGTGACTTGCAAAAGCGTACTTTAAGATCGCGTCCAAAGATAGACAGTGACTTTTTCGTTTCGGAGGCTCTCGTGTCTTGAAACTCTACATGCAGCCATGCATGTCACGAAAACTATCTGCCCTAGTATCTCTTCAACTATCAACTTCTATAAGATACACTCCAATGTTGCCTTGTTTTCCTTCTATCAGTCTATATATACATATTATACGTGTGAAAAACTGTGTGTGTATGTGTGTATGTATGTGTAAAGAGCTGCCTTTAAGTAAATCTCTAAGAATTAAGTATCGAAAGCCGTGTAAAGAGCGACATATGAAACCGCGCGCAATGCGTAGGGTGCGTGTATGCTGCCATATTTATGTACAAACGGATATAGATTCGTATGATTCACTGGTCTTCCGATGTTGATCTCTCAAACGCCGAAAAAGAGGAGGAAGGCAACAGAAACGTCTTTTCGCGCGAATAATTTCAAGGTCCTGTTTTCCGAATTTTCTCGCAACTGGAAGAATATCGGTGTTAAAAGTAGCGGTTCGCACTCCTTACCACCCGTCCGAGACACTCGTCGCGATCCACTAACAATCGAAACTAAGACTTATCGCTTGCTGCCACCAAAACTTGTACTATCTATACAACAAACGGTCTATCTAACGTATCTCTACAACCTAAAAAAAAAAGGAGAAAAAGAATAGTCCCAATATCAAAATCTTATTGCACACTTAGCGAGATCTAATCCTAAGGGAAGAGCTCGAAGACGAGACCGTCTTTCTGGAGGGTATGATAAACGCACGGACAAAAAGTCTTCCGCTTTAGCTCGGAGTGCGTGTCATCTCGATGTATACGAAATTCGATATGGAACACCCAAAAGCTCAGTCTGCTCGACTCGTCGTTGCGTTCTCCAATTCTTCCAATGTCGACGTATTCTTCAGGATGATAGATCAATACAAGAGAAGTTGATAAAAGAGGTAATCATTCTCAACTACGCACATTGAATGAGATCTTTGATACTTGATATCAGGATGTCCCGGATAGCCAAGTTTCACTCTTTCTCTCCGTAACACCGAAATTTTATGAAATTTCTATTCTTCTCAGCGTCGTTCGCAACAAATTTCCACAGCAAATTTCGCCGAGTCATTCAGAGGTTGTTGTCGCTCCCTGGCGCTTAAACTTTGCACGAGTTTCGACTTTATCGCGTTCACATCTTTAACATGCGTCGCGACGCACGCAATCCTTCCCCTCCATGCACAGCTTAGTTCGAAAATAAATTCTATTTTTCGAGTCTACGGAGCGTGGGGATCTTCCTCTGCAGTAAACACGCGACAATCTCGTTGTCGTCGGAACGCCTCTGCGAAGCACAGGTTCGAAGTAAAAATTTCGAAACGTCCTCGGAACACATAGACACGCGGATCTGCCTGCGTACATATTGCACTATCGATGAGTTAGATCAGAGCGGAACTGGCACCTCGCGAACCGGAGAGAATCTCTCCTAACAATACTCTCCCCCAGTACTCCTCTCGTTTCCTAGAATCTCTCGCCGAAATCCTCTATCTCTTCTACGACCTTCCTCTGTTTCTACTTAAAAATCGAGTTATAAGGAAAGAGATCAGGCGCTTGTTGCAATGGAAAACGATGTCCCGACCTCGTCAGCTTCTATTTCTTTCTCTCGCTCGCACTTTCTCTTTCTCATCATCTCTAACTCTTTTAATATTTCTCTCATTCATCTCGCTCCTCTTTCTCTTTTATCTCATGTCGAGAGGTTGCGGCTAGAGTTTCGTTTGAATTTTTCTACACGATTGCGAGCGCTTTTAAACCTGCCTGACGCATCACTGGAAACACAATAAAAAAAAGCACGAGAGGTCGAGATCAGTGTACACGTACTAGTCCCGATTTTCACGTTCACGTCTTATAACTTTTTTCCCAGCTGTGTGATTTCATTCTCTCCTCCTTTCTCTCCCCCATTCGCGTTCATCCTTCTATCTTTCTGTCTCTCGCACAATTCACACTTTCCCATCCTTTCTCTCCCTCTCTCTCGCTCTCTATCTTAGCTTCGACTGCGTGTCTTTTGCATGGCTGTCTGATCCGGGGTCTCTCTCTCACTCTCTGTCGCCTTCTAAGAATTTCGTTTCATCTGCATCAAGAAAAAAACGTCATTGAGTCGGATTGGAGTTTCTGATCTTTTTTTTTTAACGACCTCGCGTCGAATCGTAATTTAAGATCCTGACGAGAATTTGTCCGATTGCAATCTTCTATTTCCAAAGTTAAATCCGATTTGTGCGACTAGTTGAAAATTCCTCGTTTAGATTTGCATAACGTAATCTCTTCGCGAACGATAAGAGAAGAATGCACGTCGTCCGGGATCGTTTCCGAGTCGCGAACCGTTCGCGCGATTTCGCAGCTTCCGAGACGGATCGTCAAGGTGATGGAGAGTAGAAGAGACGGCGCAGCAGACGACCGAATGGATCGTGACAGTAACGTAGGTAGCAAAGACCGTACTAGAACTGTGCTTGCGACAATGCGCCGTCTTTCTTCTCAAAACGTCATTCTCGATATTTTAATAACGCACATTGTGGCGGTACGCGCGCAAAATAGTAAAAGACGATAATCCGAAAACGGCTGGATTAGGAAGGAAAAGCATTCTCGCTTCTCTCCTCCGTTGGACGGTACTTTCGTTCGAATTTCACGTTTCTCTCGTTGCAACAAACACAGTTCCGCACTCCTTACTATTACTGTTACTTGTTAGATTCGAAATACCAACCAACAACTGATTAGAACGAGATTAAAAGAAGAGTGAAGGAGCGGGAGGGACGGCGAAGACAAAACGAGGCGGTGATAAAGATAGTTATGACGAAATATACAAGTGGATTACATTACTTGACCGGTGCAAAATGTTAGGAGTCAATCGGCTGGCGTGTGAGAGGCTCTTTGTGCTCGTGTAAGAGTGTATAAAGCGAATGCTCATTTGTTATGTATGCGATTACGGGAAAAGTAGTTAGTGCCAGTTGCAGCATTGTCAAAGGGAGGGAATTTGTTGTCGTCGCAAACTTCGTGATTATTAGAACCGATCATGTTGAACTTCACTGTCAAAACTTGCAACGTTGAAGCTGGAAAGACCTTGGAGAGATCGATGTGACAAGAAATTACAAATTCTATCTCATTAGAACAACGAAATGGATTAGAATCCAGAAGCGGTGACGTTCAGCTAAAAGCAAAGTTGATACGTGTGAGCTCGCTGTGTCTGCCTTTCACGAATGAAATTAAAAATTTAACTTAAACAGACTGAAAGATAGTATGATATTTTCTGGATAAACGACACGTAGTGAACGGTTAATCGAAAGAACCGTAATGTATAATATTGCTTTTATACTTCTTTTATACTTCTTAAGACGGATTAAGAATTTAGATCGGTTGAACTAAAAGATAGCGCTTTATTGTGCAAAAAAGAAGCGAGTTTGATCGTGAAAATAGTTAAAAATAAAATTGATCCGTAAATTCGCTACGTGTTTTGTGTTTCTCCACGAACCGGTTTGAAGACGCATCGATCGAACGATAAAACTGATGGAACTTAACGCCAGCAAGAAGATACAGGAGAAGACGGGCTCTGTTTCGGATCGATAAAGAAGTGGAGAGCTATACAGAAGCCGGAAGTGACTGCGGAACAGCACAGTTACGAGCATGCATTTTAGTCGCTTCATTTCAACCCTTGCGGCATCACGTGATCCCGCGCGATCATAGAATTTCTAGGTGAACCGGATCAACCACGAAATTAATTTCCTCCCGGGCTTTCCTAGGATAGCCTCGATTCCAATCGAGTTCGACGCGCTTTCTAAAATAGAAGTTTTGTCGAAAAGAAAACGAAAAAAATATTGCGCAAACATATTATTACGATCTCCTCAACGATAATTTAATAACGGTATCTTGTCGAAATCGAAAACATGCGGATTAAATAAGCTCCTCGACAAATGATTCATCGGACAAATGTAACGATTTTTTTTATCCCGCGATAGAATTGTAGTTGAAACGAAACATCGACAAGTGATCAGTGTATTGACATGTCAGATATTGGATCCATCGGCTTGAAATTCCTACAGGAATCCCCTGCCAGACTTCTCCCGAATACTCCCGCTCACTGTGTTTACCCGCAAATTTAATTTAACGTCACTCCGTGTCACGCGACATCGTTGAAATTGTACGTCAGCGAGATTTACTACGTTCGAAGAACGAAGAGCCACGCTAGAGACGTTACGAGACGTATCCTCATGCGAAGCGCCGACATCAAAGTGGAAATTAGCATGTATGTGTCAATTTTGTGAATTGCGAGACGAAATATTCTTCATTCTAGAATTCTTTAAATTTCTATAAAGTCTCGATGAAAATTTTATAAAAATGCTTACGTCGATTTAAACGGTTCGACTGTGAGGGCAGTGTAATAAACTATAGAAGCAAATCCGGGCTATAAATAGTCTCAGCGAATTTACGAAGGTTAAAGAAGAATCTAATGAAGAAGGAGGAGGAAAAAGATAACGGACAATTTATGCGAAGGTCCTTAACGACATTCGATGAAAAAAACAACGCGAAAAGTATTTATCAAAGATTGATATAAAAAGGAACCCCAGAGGGGAAGACTGTCGAGTGTGATCGAAGAAATCCCGCAAATTTTCCACCGTTCCAAATTCATTTCGTTGCGTTGCATCGTAGAGACATCGGGTGACTCGTTAGGAGAGGCGGCGCGCATCCACTAGCTCCATTAATATGTGAGAGAGCCAGCCCTGCCTAAAAAGTGACTTAGCAACTCCAATGCATACTAAGCAAACCTGGCGCTATTGGCTGCTAGTTGTGTACGTACGTGTATTTTACGCGCGCGCGCGCGCGCGCGCGTGTGTGTGTGTGTGTGTGTGTGTGTGTTTGTACGTATCTATGCAGGTTCTACCCTGGCACCCCTACCCGATCCAACACACCCTTCGCACCGCGACTGTCGGCGCCCTCGAGCCCATCTTTACAGGACTAGCAACAGCATATCCGGTCTACACACACACACACACACACACACACACACACACACACACAAAATGTGTGTATATATATATATGTATATATATATATATATTCCAGCACACACGTACACATTTAATCGCTCGCACTCACATGCACGCACATCCATATACAGGGGTAAAAGGGATACGTATGCAAATTTGAGTTCTTGAGGTCAATTAAATTTCAAGTATATAAATACGTAGTCAATTCCCGGAAATTATAACAGAATAGAACTTGTGTTTTATTACACATCTGAAAAATCGCGGAAATCTGGAAAAAAAAAGTTACATTTAATTCAATCGTGTAATATAAAACTAAAATGACATTATGCGTAATGCTCTCTTTATGCATTCGGGTTGTTTTACAAGAGGGTCTGTTCCCTGTATATGGCATCGTAATCATCCTGAAACTCAAGCAGACTCCTTCACCGCTACTCTCTCTTTTCTTCTCTCTCTCTCTCTCTCTCTCTCTCTCTCCCCTCTCTGCAATATCGTTCTTGTTCTCTCTCTTTTCGGTCTCTCCCTCTTTCTCTCTTGTAGTGAGTGTGAGTATGCGAAAGGTGAGATGCGCATGCATTCATCGAGATGCAATGCCGTGGCTTGGAACTGCAGGGAAGCAATTTGCGCGAAGGCAGCAGATTTCAGTAATAACTTCATATGCTCGCATGATTTATGCGAAAAAAGAGAGATGAATATTTAAATGATAGGATATGCGATAATAATGGTATATTGAGGAAATCAAATTAATTAATAGGAGCTGTAATTTTAAGGAGCTTTAAATAAAATAAAAAGAAACATATATTCAATATCAAATTTTATTTTTTTACTGATTTTTAAATATAAAAATTTCAGTATACAAAAATATATACAAAATGATAAAAATTTCAGAAATTCCATTTTAATTTTGAAATATCACGGTTCAAACTTTAAAATAATTATCATCGAAATATTAAGAAATATTAAATACAAATTTCTCTCAAAGAGATGAAATAATTACATGTAATAATTTACTAAATAAACTTTTGATGAAATTTTTCATCTCACAAAGAAGAACAATGTGAAATGTCTCCTTCCATTTTTAATAAGTCTTAGATACGTTAAAATATAGACAGAAATAAGAGATGCGTACTTTTTTTAAAAATACTTTGTGAAAAAGATCAGTTTTCTCCTGAGTAAATATTTTATATAAAACAAAAATTATATAAACAAAAGTCGAATAGTTTTGAATACTTTATAATTCTAATAAAATAATATCTCTTTATAACTTTTAATTTTTTTTAAAGATTTTTATTTGTAAAAAATTTTATTTATAAAAATTGTTATTTATAAACAATTTTATTTATATATAAAAATTATTTTAAAAAATTTTGTTGAGCATTATTATAAATACTCTTGCAACCATTTTTTAAAACTTTTTAAGGCTCTTGAATAGCCTTCAGTCATATTGAATCGTGATATTATAAGCGAGAAATGACACGTTGATTTTTCTTGCATACCATTTGTAAATAAAGAGAATTTGAATAAAATTAAATGATAAGATCGCTTTAAAACATCGCTCTCTTTATTTACAAATGGCATGCAAAAAAAATCAACGTGTCGCTTATGACACATTTTTCGCTTATGACGTCACGATTCAATATGGTTGGAGTGAGTACTCTCAAAAGTCTTAAAACTATTTTTATATCTGATTTAGATAATATTTATTCACGAAGAAAAAAATATTAATTTTTTTTCAAGAAAGGGTTGTAACACCCATTCAATGGAAAAAAAGCACTTACACTGAGAGAAAGGATTTTGTTAATTTAACAAGTCAGTACTTTTAATAGTGATCGGTAAATATGTGACAACAAATTTTGTTGTTGTGATTGCTGCTAGTCTGCTATACCAATCAATTATTAGTAACAGAAACAAATATATATAGAATCTAACCTATCTTTTGGATAAATTTTAGGCTTGTTTACATGGAATTTCTAGACGATTATGGAATCTTAAGTCATAGGAAATCGACCAAGCACAGTCTATAGGGAGAATACTGGATTAGAATTGATCAATTTCTTATGATTTGAGTCCTTGCAACCGTCTACGACTATATATATGTATATATATATATATATATATATATATATATATATAAATAATATATGAGCTTCTTATTTGCTAGCGATACTATTGATTATTTGTTACATTGACAAATTAATTTATAATCATAACACATCGATCGTTTTTTTAATTACCAAATATCACATTTGCTTTCCCTTGATTGGTTCCTATAACAAAATTATTTCTCTCAGGGCAGACAAAAAATATATCTTTTTTGTCTATATTTTAACATTCAAAGCTTATTAAGATCAGAGGAAAACATTTGGTTATGATTTCTGTCAATAAAAGTTCAAATTCATAAACTTAATCACATGAGCAAGTTTTCGTCACAATAAAAGTCGATCATTCGAATAGATGAACATTCAATTCATTACAATTCCTTTCTTCGTCTTCGGAGATTGATCAGATTCGCTCTCGGCTATTCTTTCAGAGGTAGTGCGTTTCCGAGCCACAGCGTAATCCCACACAGTGTGCATAACATTCTAGGATAAGCTCATGCTTAGTAAATGTGAATGCGTATTCCAAAAAGCGAGCGACATTGACTACCAAAACCGGCTAATGAGGAAACATCGCGCAACAGTGAGCGTTCTGAGAGACTACGTAAATTTTACCTGATGCATGGGATCGTATCCCATGGAGCCATCGTTGTACGGCTGCGAACCGTAGTCGCTGCCGTTTATTCCCATGCTGTATCCGGCCATGTCCTGCGGTCCTCCGGGTGGCGCCGGCGACATCATCGGCGTCGGGGTGCCTTGGCTGGCACCGCCCATGCTGTATGGCGATGCTCCTGCAAAAGCTGCTGTAGAAACAATCGCGGTGCATACAAAATTCGAGGGTGCGATTTTTTAAGTTCTTTTTAAGCCACAGCGATTTTGTCTCTCGTGTCTCACGAGCTTATGCTTTCTTTTTGGCTCTCGTGAAAAACGTAATATCGTAGTCTAAATTATTGCAAAGATATATTTAAGGAACGATATAAAAAGGCTAATTAAACTTATATAATATATCATTGCTTCGAAATGTAAATGCATTAATAATTTCGATTCGTCTTTTTCCTCCAACAATATTCGAGCCTTCTCATAATTTGCTTCAGATTTGTATGAACCGTACCCGGCGGCTTCTGCAGTAGAGTATTCCGCGCTTGTAAAACCTTCACGCCATTCGAGACAAGCGTTGTTTCGCAGAGTTAGGTCGTTAGAATTCCGTTTCTTTAATTACGAGAGGACCGCGGGTCGTTTCATTGCAAACGTGGGCGAGGAAAGACAAACGCAGAGAGTGCTGAAAGAAATGCGAGAAGCCCGGAATTTCCATCGTACCCCAGCGTCTCACCCATCCTCTCTCACCATCTGACTCGTGTTCTCCCCTTCTCTCCCAAGTATAATTGGTGAGTTAAAAATATCTCACGCGTCCGAAATAAAGTGAGATGCCTCGGTAGTTAAGCGAAGCGCGCGTAATTGCGATCAGGGTGAGATCCACGAATCCGTGGAATTTCGGAATGGGATCGGGAATTTTTCTTGCAATTTTTACGAGAAAAAGGAATTCTTATCGCCTTCGAGGCTGGCGGTGAAAAACAAAAGTAGATAGTAAGCGAGGATGAAATGAGAAAGTCCATCCCAAAAGATGAAACGAAAACTTTAGCTCTATATGTGCTTTGCAACTTTTGAAAACAAGAAATTTTTTAAAAGGTTTAGTCACGAAGATGTTTCTTCTAAGCATCACGTGCCAAAGAAAACAAACGCTAGATTTATTCTTCGTCGGCGATTCATCAACGGTTGCAATAATAATGTCACTGCGGCGCCGAACAATAGGCAGTAACTCAGTCGTCTAATGATTTACAGTAATGAGACTTCCTCTATCTCGATTCTTAACTTAATGCTTAAAAAAATATGAGAAAAAATATGTACCACGATTTGTTAATTACTTCAATTTACAGGAGAACAATTTACATTTCTCGCTTTTAATTCGCTTTTCCTCGGCGAAGTTCCAATATAACCAAAAGAGCAATAAGTCCGGGAGAGCATTGAGAGATAAAAATAATGGTAGCAACATAAAAGGTAGCACTTTAGAAAACGTTTTATAAATTGTCATTCATAAAATAAAATTGTTTCTGATTTTCATTAACAAAATGTTGCTTTCCAATCACGGAGATATTCATACATTTTATCAATTTTGTGATTACTATTACAAAATTTTCCTTATGCTTTAAGCAAAACAAATTCGTAAAGGGACACCCACTTAGCGAAGTTGGAACTTACCAGCTGCCTTCTTGGCTGCGTACAGATTCGCTTCCTCCTGCGCTTTACCGATGTTCTTCTTATAGCGTATCCTCTTATTTCCGAACCAATTGGACACCTGATAGCAAATAGAATAAAGACACGTGCTCATTTCAATTTGCTAAAGAGTTCTCACGCACGTCCAATATATCTCATTCTTTTTCATCCAAGTGTTTAAAAAAATATTTTACTCAACGCCATAATATCTTCTTTAAAGAATAAGCTTAAAAAATTTTTTAAAATTATTTATAAAAATTAAAAGCCATGGGATGATACCAAATATTATAAGTTACAAAAATTCATCGTCTAATACATATAAGAAAAGATAATGGACGATACCTGACTCACGGTAATTCCGCATTTTCGTGCGAGCTCTTCCTTGGCTTCTTCGCTTGGGTAGGGATTACTAAGATGAGAATAAAAGTATTCATTCAGAATTTCGGACGCCTGTTTGCTGAAATTTCTTCTTTTACGTCTGCAACAAAAATCATTCATGTTGATTCATGTTAATTGCGGCGAACTTGTATATACAAAAGGCATGAAAATGATTATGATAATAAATGGAATGCATTTTATATACATCTTTACTTGTATTACTTGTCATCACTTGTATATCTATTTTATCATTACTATCTATTTTATCATTATTATTGTTTCAACACGAACCTGGCATCCAAAAATCGACTCCTCAGGATCATCACAGCTTCGCAAGTGGACTGTTTCAGCTGCATTTGGATGCTGGAGAACTTCTTGTGGATAATTTGGACCATCCTTTCAATTTCTTTAGGCGTAATCGGCCTGGTACGACTCTGTTCCCTCAACAGGTTCATTACGTGAGTAGTGAATTCGTTACAAGCCTAAAACAAATAAAGACAAAGTCGGGTTTTACCAACCATTAATCATTCAACAGAAGACGCGTCGAATCTAATGTAAGACATCCATTACGAGATAAACTGTTAATTAAAAATATAAAACTGTTTCAGAGCAAATTTGAGTACATTTCGAGCTCGTCGACATGATGAAAGGCGGAGAGAGCTAAGACTAGCAAGACACGAAGGAAAGTACTATGATCAGAACATGAGAGGAAAAGTCGAGCGACGAAGCGAGAGAGGTAGTGAGAGACGAAGGACGCGTACGTATAATGCATTATTCCTGGTGGCTGCTCGGTTTAAGGGAAAAAGGACTTTGCTCGATATCAGTATTCGAGACGAGCACGCTGTCTCCCGAAAGGGAGCGAGCCAGAGAGATAGAGAGCGAGACGGGCGGTGTGAGTCGAGCAGGGGGAGTGGCTTTTCCTGAGGGAAGGAGCCAGGAAAAGGCCGCGGGAGGGTGTCAGGATATGGAGGGTGGGCAGTGGAGAAAGGGGGATCGAACAGGGTGGCTTGCAATTTCGAAATGGATTCCATTCCGCCGACGAACTCCCCTCTCCCTTTTCTCCTCTCTCGATCCACTATGCGGCTTCTCTTCCTCTTCGTTCCTTTCTTCGCGCGGGACTCAACTGGGGTGGATCAACCCCGTTCCCGTCTTCTCCCTGTTGCACGTGACGGAGAGAGAGAGAGAGAGAGAGAGAGAGAGAGAGAGAGAAAGAGAGGAGGGAGAAGGGACAGAAAGAGGGAGAAGGTGCAAAGAACGAAAGGAACGTTGCTGAATTGGATGGAAAAGCCAGTCACATTTCTCCGGACTGATTTCCTTTAATTTCTGAAACGCTTCAAGTCTCAGAGTAAATGATACTATCATCTGATAAGTTCTTATGCTACTCGAGAATCGACAATATTAACCCTCTGCAATCCTATGTCAAGACGGATTTGACACAATGTGTTGCGGTAATTTATTGCATAATTCTTGAAGCATACAAGATTTTATACACAATTATAATCGACAAACTAATTTTTGGGATCATCATAAATTCCTCCAAGTAATAAAAATTCTTTGAGTCATGTAAGATCAACCGATTATAAATGGCAAACTATATTTTTTGGGATCTTCATAAATTCTTTCAAATAATAAAAATTCTTTGATTTATGTTGAACCAGCTGAATAGATGAGATTATTAAAGATAAAATATTCGATTTTCAGTCATTCACAAGAATTAGGAAAGAATTAATCTATGTTTTCGATTATTTCAAGGATTATATTTCTGAGACTCTTGACATCCATATATTTCCGGACATTTCCATATACACTCCGAACATTTCACCAATTTTTCACCTTCGAAGATGACGTTGGTTTAATCTGGACACTTGGGATAGAAACTGAATTGCAAAATAGCTAGGATCTATGCCACTCTCCACGATACAAATCAGCCGCAAGCATAAATTCGATTATGCAACCATCAGGAACTCTCTCCGGGTTGTTTCCCTAACCGCGGGAATAACCGCGACGAGAGAGAATGAGAGAGAGAGAGAGAGAGAGAGAGAGAGAAAGAGAAGGAGAGCGAGCAGGCGCCAGTATATTTAGCAATGCACACGTCGGAATTTCCATAACGTTGGCGAAGCCAGGCATGCTGGCCTCCGCTATATATTCTTGCAATACGCGTCTCTGTATTAATAGAGCGTGTCGCAGTAAAATTAGAGCGCCGTGAGAAAATTCGCTTCGCCAAGAGCCACTGAACGCTTTTGTTGAGACACTACCGTTTCTTTCATTCCTCGCAATAAATAACACGACGGTTTAATTAGTTTATTTAAAGGAACATAAAGATGTCGTGCTCTTAGTCAAGTTATTCCGAGATCTCGTTTCGTTCAATAAAATATTACCAGCCCGTTTGGGATCATCTTTTTTTTCTCTCAAATTATGGCAATAGTTCAAAAGATATTTACGGAAGATATTTACATTCTGCTATCATACTTATAATACGATTTACGGTGGCTCATCGAACGGATATATAGCTGCACAGGCAATAAAACAAAATATTTATGCGCGCGTAAAAAGCGCACTTCACCCTCCCCCCCCCTCCTTCCTCTTCCTCCCGCAAACGGAAGATGCATTCTGCATTGCTTTTCCCGAGATACAATACAGGAATAGTCCGAGGTGCGCGCAGTCGGAATCAGAGTTGGGAATCGGATAAAATAAAGGCGGGCATGCACCGACGAAATTCATGGTAGAGACGATGTTTGCTGGCGGTGATCACGCGATCTCGTAAAACCCGATGCGGTTCTATTCTCGTGCTTGTCACGCCATGTTGCATAGTCAGGCAGACATTCACCCTAATGCAGCAGAGTCGACCGAATTTGAATAGTAAATTTCGCTTATGGCCGAACTTTCTGTCCTGACAACGTTGGCCCGCTAACTAAACCAATTACTGAACTTTTCGGATCCGACGAAATATTTATATCGTACGTTTTAGCAAATTTTCCTCTGATTATACCGTGCGCAATTGAGTTCTTTTCTTCTCGGGAGGGAGCTTTAACACACTATTGTTACACTCGTTATTCTTTCACGTATAATTTAAGTTACAAATGGCAATTTCGTGGCAAGTCCATTCGAAATTAAGAAAGAGATTATGGAAGGAAAAGGAAGGAAAAAGAATTGGAAAAGTGGGAGAAGATTTAAAACTCGTTAACGGCCCCGTTTATCGACGGACCAACCCTCGGCACGCACGAGTTGCATCGCAAAGTGCACGCGAATGCATATGTTTTCGGCGTGCATATTGTTGCGGCTACAAAGAGCCACGCACGCGTTACAGGGGCGGATCCAGGGCGTATCCCAGAAGACGGTCACGAATCATCGTTTACGATTTCCACCGACGACGGCAGAGCGCGAATTGCTACTTTCCAAGAACTGTAATCTTCAATTTCCGCATCGACGCGACGACTCACCACGCGAGATAAACGCGCTTCCAGCTTCGACTAAATCGCGAAAGACGGTAACAACGCACGCGGCGTTAACGGCTCTTCCAACATTCTAAAATAAAAGGATGCGACGTTGCTGCCATTAATGGCGAGGCGTGACATCAAAATCATTTTGCGCGAAAATACAGTATGCCCTTTTAATCCGACCCTGACGAATGCGCCACCGCGCCGGTGGACCTCCGGGGCTGTGCGTGTTTACCGCCGGGAAACATCAAGCCCGCTGACACACGGTGAAATATGGGGTCGAAGCGGGTGTGGCAATTAAAGCACACGTGCGCGCGTGGGTGTGCATGCACACGGCTATACATCCGCGGGGAGCGAACGTACTCGTATATACGCGAGCGGCAAGGAAAAACTGCCGGCGAAAACGCGAGCGGCGTTAAAAAGAGTTATGCGCCTGGGGCCGATGAGCGGGCCCTATTTACGGTAAAAATAGCCGATTACGCGCGACGTCATGCGAATGTAAGGGCTTTTACGCGCGTATGTCAAGCGGAATGACCGGTAATCTGTCCCGCCGGTGAAAAAGGGATGTGAACACGACCAGTGATGAGTACGCGCGATTTTGTAATCGCCATGCGACTTTGCCTTGTGACGGTATGATAATCGCACAGATAGCTATCTCTAAATCGTGCTGAATTATTTTCCAAATAAATTAATTAAAAGTAAAATTATGTGCAAGAGTCAGCGTAATTCCGTGTATCATTTGAGAAAATTTCCCACGTAATAATTTCGTGAAATGTTTCGTGAAATGTTTCGTGAAAGCGCTTTGACCATTTAACTCATATATCAGATTATTATATGTATTATTAATTAGTCACGTGCGTTTGAGAGCTTTGATCATTTAATTAATATTTATTCGAGTTAATCTACTGTGGAACTTTTTACTTTTACTTCACCAAATTCACAAGGGTCTTATCCAACGTCAAAACTGTCCTGTCGCGTCGAATTATCGCGGCGCGCCACGTCGACCGGGTCATGGCAGCGATTTCAAGAGGAAGCGACCGAGGGGGAAATTCTTAATGAAACTGCTTGCGATAACATCATCGAATTTCCGTCGGAGCGCGGCAATATCTCGACGTAGTGATTTGCGTCCTCTTGAAAGAACCCGTGTATCACGCGACATACAGGCAAGGTCCGGCACGCGAGATTTTACTTAGCGCGAGCCGCTTCATTAGCACGCGAGTCGCCCTATCCGAGACCAGCTCGACGGCAGTCGTTTCTCTCGAATGTATGTGCATAACATTCTCCGTCTTATCAGTCCCCCTTTCGAGCTAGTCGCCATTAAACGTTCGTACAGAAAAAAAAGTACACGCGTTTCCGTAATAATCGAGAATCATTAAGAGAATGCTGACGTGACTGCCAGAGTCCGATAGAATCGTGTCAAACAGATACATTAGCACGTGTATTTTACTCGTGAAAAAGGAATTTGGATTCTGTGAAACTAATACGAATTAATGTGGAACAAAAATGGTATTTTCGTCAGTAAAACAGACGACATCAGGTAGACCTATTCTGTTACTTTTAACGACAGTTCGGTATCCTTATACTGTCGTTGCGCAGCTTTTTCACAATGTAAAATATCTGCGTAACGACATCCCTAACTAGTACAATAAAATTGTCGTTAAAGAGTTACAGAATAGGCCTACAGATTCTTTAATATCTATTTAAATCTATGTATATAGGACGTTCCAAGAGGAAAGGTCAATATTTTGGAAAAAATAACCCTTTAAGTAAAAATGTTTATGAACACGTGTCTTATTTTTTTGAAAGCTTTCACGGATATTTTCTTCAGGAGTGTCAAAGAGTTTGCGAGTTATCGCAGTGTCGTGATCCACTGCTAATGCCATTATGGATCACGACATGACGATAACCCGCAAACTCTTTGGCACGTGTCTTATTCTGAACGATTTTCGAGATTGAATTTGTAGTCACAACATTAAAAAAGAGATACTACGTACATTTTCTAATAATCCATTATTCAAGTGAGACGTGTTTAAAGTTTATAATAAATTTGCAAAAATCCCACTGTTCGGAAAACCAAACTATCGGAAACCGTTCAGAATGAGATATAAACGTTCATATAAACATTTCTACTCAAAATGACTGATATATCGTCATCTCCTAAAATAATCTCCTAAATTAATCTTTCCCTCTTATTAATCCCGGGACACCCTGTATATGTATGACACGCCGCAAGGGAACGCTTGTTGACGCTTTCCTTTTGGTAGAAGATCGTGAAAGTACGTGCCGTGAAAATCGCTTGATTACGACGATCATCTCACTAGCGATTTAATAACGCGTTATTAATGAAGATCACCGTCTAATACCCGTGGATTACGCGGAATTACAGTGTGAATTTTCGATCGATCGTTTTATCGCGCGGACTCGTGACCGCCTGTGATCGTTGTTTGTATTATGGTGAGAATTCGCTCCAGCATATTACGCAATCTTAACGAGACCGCGAGATCGTCGGCGGACGATAAATTTGCGTTGACGTCGTTGAATTTCACGAGCGGAGAGATTATCGATGGTAGAATCGAGAGGGCTGATAGCGCACCGGGATGGCCGAAATTTGTCAGCCGCCGGATCTCGACGATAACCACGAGGTTACGCGTTTAAATTTTTCATTTCACCGAGAGTTCTCTCGGCGAGAGTGAATAACGGCGCTCGTTTACGCGCCGCGAGTTCATTTCAGCCTTTCAGTTCGCCTTTTCCGTTTCTCTCTCTCTCTCTCTCTCTCTCTTATTTCTCTTTCTTTTTTTTTCGCGCTCTCAAAGTCGGACGACGATAAAACGACCGATGTAATTCCGCGACCCGAATTCAATACTCGATATGGCGCCGATAATGGGCTGCCGCCGTTCGCTCGCGGCGAATAATATTCATAAGCGGGATTTGCATAAAGCGAGCGTGTTCGCTTGCTCTATCTCTCGCTCTCCCCCTCCCTCTCTCTCTCTCTCTCTCTCTTTGGAATGAATAATTTTCATGAGAGGGAGTGAGAGGGGATTTTGCGACGTCGCGCGCGCAAACGTAAAAATGTTTGACTGCGGCGCCGCGCGCTGCGAAAATCAATACGCGAGTTAAACTTAACCCGTTTGGCTTAATGGGTCGGTTGGCCATTTTGCGTTTGCAGTACATTTATAAATTCATCAAGATTAAATTCGGCGAACCAAACGCGAGTGTCCATTATGCAATTTGCAGACGGAAATCCGGTATACACAAAAAGCGCACGAAATGCCCTCTCTCTCTCTCGTAAAAGCTAAAGCTGAAATATATTTTAAGCCACTTGATAATATTTTTTCGACATTTTCTTTATACAAACCTGTTCGTATTTTTCTAGTTCTTGATGATAAATTTGCCTAATCTGAGCAAGTTTGGCCCTATAGTCCGAATGCTCGATCGCGTTGTCCGGTTGCCCGGGTGGACCAGCCGCAGCTGCCGCGGATGCCGATGCAGCGGCCCCCGCACCACCGCCCTTCTCTGGTCCAGCGACTCCCTCGGCGATCAGCATGTTATCCAGCCTCATTAGTTGCGGATCTGGCGGCTCCTCTTCTTGCGTGTTTCTCAGTGATAAAACTGAAAACAGACGAAAGCGCGTCGAAATTACAATATATTCATATACATAGGGGAATATAATATTATCTCTCTAAACCTGAATCAGCGGATAATCACATTAATATCAGTGTGCCATTGATAATCAGTGGATGAAATGTGAGATCTCTAACCTGACTGATCTTTATTATGTGATCTAACTAATCTTGTTTTAGTACATAAATTCAATGAATATATGGTATTGGAAAATTGAAATTAACATGCAAATATCAGTATTTTAGTTATATAATGCTCAAACATTCTTCCTTTTTTAATTGAACTTTATTGATTAGCAGTACCAAGCATGCCACTGAATAGCAATTAGTGACTATCCATTGATTCAGATTTAGAGAGTAGAAAAAAATAATTTTAAGTTTCCAAAAAATAATTATTTTACAGAACTGTGACTTTTGAAATCACGTTTCTTGTGTATTGTACGTTCGTGACTTCTTTACTCTGAATTATTTAGAACGGTTAATTCGATTTGAAGGATCTCAAAGAGATAGAGGGGAATACATCTGCATGTATTCACGTAAAAATAAAATAGGTTGCTTGCAAATCGATCCTAGTTCGGGGTCGCGCGTTTGTCGATCATAAAAGAATCAATTTTGTCTCTGGTCGTCTCCCCAAGCGTCTCCGTCAGTTCTTCTTCTCGTCTTAAGGGCCCGTTGCACGCAGTGGTTTAGAACGGGTAGTTCTCCACGGTGTAACAGCGGTTTTATTGTACTTTTATGGCGCATGATGGAGCTGGATGACCCATAAAACCGCAGAGCGAGGGACATTCTATACTCTGCCTTTCGTACATCCCCCGGTTTTCCCACTATCCTCGCGCGAAACTCCCTGCCACCACGAAGATGTTAACCCTGTCGTCTTCGACAGTTAGCACCCTCACCCGAGGCAAATACTGGCATGCAAGCGAAACAAGAAACTCTCAGCTTCTTTGACGAAGCGTCAAGAGGAATCTCTTCGTCAGAGAAAACTGGCATACAAGATATACCACCTTGTTTATAGTAAGATTATATCTAGTCAACCTAAAATCTTGACAAATTACGACATATATGATACAATAAAAGATATAAACTAATTGTATCTAAAGATAATGTAAAAACTTTGAAAAAATTTATTGATTATCTTTGAAAATATAAAGATGAATTTTATGACAAAATTGTTTCATATTTATCATCAATTTTTTTTTTGCGAATATTTTAATATTATTTCTTACGTTTCTCCAAGAAAATTCGAACAATAATTTCACATTAGTACTTTCCTTCGGTCTCGATGTGACTTTATGAATGAATTCGCGTTTGCAATTGCCCAAGTCGCTACTTGAATTCGTTGAAAACTTTTCTCGTCCGCCACTTTTCGCCACAGCTCGCGAAAAAAAGTCCCCGGAGAAACGAAAGAAAGAAAGGGGAACGAACGAGACTTCTCGTGGACTCGCGGAGGCGTGAAACGAATGCGCAGAGCTAATGCATTTATACGAAGTGTAACAATTATGCCAGTGGAAAAGAGGGGCTGGACTTCTGTTTCTTTGGCAAGATTCTAGGGGGATTCTATAGAGAAGACATGTCGCTTTAAATGACAGGGAAACATTTCTTCAAATAAAAAATTGCATTACTCGTAATTTCTGAATTTTTAAAAACCTATTGGAGCTAATTGTTTTCGCGACAGAAAATATTTTTACAGAAAAAAGCAAAATAAGATATTAATTTCGAAAAATCAGAACGAATCTGTTATTTCTGGATTGAACAAACGCTAATTCATTATTCCTTCAGTGACGTTTCAAATGAATGATGTTGAAAATTGAATCACGATGGAGAAAGATATGGTCAAATCAAACGAGCTCCAAGAATGAAGTCAAATAAGTTTCGAAATCGTAGCACGTTCCGTGGCACTTCCACGGGTGACTTAAGAAGGGGTTAACGACAGTCAACGCAGCCATTAAAACTTTCGTGCAATGCCGAGAACTTTTCACGGCGCTGTGGGTAATTAAAAATGAAAAACCTCTGGACGGCGTCTCTCGCCGAGGGCGGTGGAATAAAATGCCGGTTTACGGCGATGCGGAAGAACTTGCACCATTGAAAGTTAAAAGGCCAAGCAATTTCGATCGCTGATACGAGCGCTCGTTTTAAGATAGAAATAAATGTTTATCCTCTTATCTATGAAAAAAGATTATATCATTTTTAATCCTTGTAATCGAAGTTTATTTTATAATTTATAACATAATGTGGAAAAAAGAAAGACTCTTGAGAGAAAGAAAGAAGAAAAAATTAATCCCACAGCATATAATAATAATCATTCTATAATTACAAAAACCGTGTCTTGAAGTCACTAAATAGACAAAATATCCGCGAAATTTAACTTTGGAGCTAAATTAGCGGGGGATAATACATATTTTATGTAACTTTACGCTTTAAGTATACTTAATTAGCTAACTAACCTGACAAAGGTTAAGATAATTGCACTCACTTTTGAATTTGAGCTAAATAAATTGTGATATTTTATCCGTTTAGATGACTTTAGTGTCTTCTACAATTCTTATTCTTCCTTTTCCCTCTCGTGATAAAAATTGAAAATCAAAAGGGTTAATAGAACTGTCAGTTGAATTGATATCAAATGTATACGCATACATGTATTATGTGTACAATGTTTCGAAATTCAGATGGCAACGATACTTATTGGTATCTAATAACAAAGAGTCTAAGAAAACGTGCAAATTAAATGTTCTTTCGGAATTATTTTCGTATTCACGCGGGAGACGGGCAGACGGCGGGGGTGGCTGGCTTACGAGCAATAATCTGGCTATTAGGGGGTGTAAGGGGCGACTCTGCGTGCTGCCAAGCTGAAGAGGGGCCAGGGATGGCAGCAGCCTCTCCTGCGGGGGTCCTTACAAGCGCGTAAACTCAGTTTTACTAGCAGTTAACATTTTACGACTCAGACGGTCTGCTCGAGCCGTTTGCTCTCGTTGCTCCCCACGTCTCTGTCTTTCTGCCACATTTTCCTGCTATCCTTTTCCTTCTCTCTCTCTCTCTCTCTCTCTCTCTCTCTCTCTCTCTCTCTCTACGATTGACACGTGTATGATGCGCGGATCTGTATATAGGACACCCAGTATATAAACTCATACCTGCTAAAACGTAATATCGTCGTTCTTGAGGATCGTTTGCGAATAAAGTATATTAATACGACACCTTATTGAAGAGAAGCCCATTTGCAGGCTAATTATACGACTAATTTATACGCCGCGAAAACGTTTAAATGATTAAGAAAACCTTGAAAAATAACGCGTTAATGTTAACACTAATGTCTTTGATTACGACGAGTAGCGAATCGTAGATATTCTTGTATGTAAATTATTAAATTGCTTGTCAATTTAATATGTGATATTATCTTCTTTATTCACGATTGCGTTTTCTTCTGCAAATAGCGTAAAAAGGATTTCGTCGCACAATTTGCAGAATCAGATACGTATGTGTATATAAATTCACACAGAAATATTTAAGCACAAAGATCTGCTTCGATAGAAAAATGGGATAACCTCTTATCCATTAATTAGATTTATTATCATCGGAGACTATTTTAAATTGTAATTGCCTTATATGTTTAAAATCGAATCCAGATCGAGCGAGTGAGCAAGCGACGGAACAGACGAACGAATAACTCGCTTCAATGAATGCGAACGGCACAGTAGCAGTAGCTCAGGCAACTTTAGGTATCACAAACGGATTATAATTTCATGGGTCAAAACCTCGGTTTGCCTTCGCCATGGCCCGCTTTTGTAATAAACGTCGAGCTTTCTTGATCGCCTTTTAACATCCAACCTAGAATCGACCTCGTATTTCCTCCTTCACGTATATCTGTACCCCCGTCTGTTCCTTTCGCTATCCGCCGTCACCGTGTTGTTTTCCACCGCGGAAAGCGGGGTAGCAGCCGACAACCCTTTGTTACCGTGCCTTATCTTAATTGCTTTCACGGGTTCCCGTTTAGATCAATACACACTGCCGACGTTCTGCCACTGGTCTTCTCTGTTGCTGTGCTTTGCTCCACGAATCTAAATTATCCCGAGGGTTGTGTTTCGTCGCACGTGGATCCCGGCCGTCCGTACTCTCTCTTTCTCTTTCTCTCTTTCTCTTGCATATTTTAAGAGCGCCGGTTGGTACCCCGCTATAAGACTCGCCAGGATGATCTGAGTTATCGTACACCCGGCGTCGTTCGCGAGATTAGGGCAGCTTTTCTCTACAACGTTGTCGCCATTTTAACGCGGGTGTGGAAACGAGGTGTGGAAAAACGTCAGAATACCGAAGACGTCACTAGATATGCATCGGTATGTACAATGCAATAAAAGCGAGATGACAAGAGCATTATTAATTGTTAAAGTTAATAGTTTGTAAATTAAAAAGATGCACAAAACTGGAAGATAAAATTATTAAAATTATTTATGCAAAATATAATTTGTTTTTTTTTTCAATGCATCTCCTTTACCGTACTTAATATAAAATTATATATTTAATATTATTAATGGCTAATCAGCGTTTCATGTATAATATTAACTTCATTTCTTTATTTTCTTCGTCTTCCCGCAACCTTTCTCACACCTTCATTCCCTAATCCGTGCGGGGTAAGATGAGAAGAGGGGGAGGAAAAAGGGAAGGCCGAGATGGCTGCTCTTTTAATTCGAGGGTGAATCCCAGGCGTAGGGCGCGATACGTTCGCTTTCCGAGAGGGAACTGAAAGAGGAGGGAAGAAAGACGCCAATGTCTATGCCCCCCTGGGATCCGATATCGACGCCCCTGCCGTAAAAATATACCGAGCTCTCCTGATTTACGAAGGAAATCGAGATGGCAGGCTCGTGTTTCGAGACTCGTCCTCGCTTGTTCGAGACGATGTGATGCGATGCTAACTCGCGTGTCGGTTTCGAATGTCGAGATGAAAAAAAAAAAAAATAAAGCATCGCACGCAATAAACGCGCGTTTAAATGCACGGTGGAAAATCCTTCATCGAAATCACACGGAAAGAAAGATTTTGTTGAAGTATCTAAAAATTTAATTGGACATACACACAGCTAAAATTAATTTTATTGGACTATTAAAATATTTGTATAGAAAAGCATGATAAACTGTATTGCAAAAATTTTATCTTCATCATTTTGAGGATCCAAAAAAATTTTTATTCAGATCTGTATATATGTGAACTAGAAAAAATTTACTAAACTTTGCTATAGAAAATTAATTTTTTGGAGGGGACCAACTTCATACGTGTGTAAAATAAATTCTAATAGAAAGTGAATAAAATAAAAATTTAATGTGTGAAGAATTTTGAAAAATTTATATTCATCTTCGTAAGTATAAAATTTTCTTCCGCTTTAAAACACGCCAACGAATTACCCTCTCCCTGTCATACTCGTCGTTTCACGTATCCCGTTGATCGCGGATTTATCGACGCGGAAGTTCCGGGTGCCGAGGCGACGAGAACGGGACTTCTCGGTCGAGCGAATCTCGAAACTCTCTTTCTGTCCGTAGAAAACAATGTTTTGCGAAGTTCGGCGCTCGTTCGCGCGTATATCTCCCTCTTTATGTTGCTCGCGGGAGAGGGAAGAGCTTCTTTTTGGCGATTTCTTTCGCGCTCTGGCAATTCCGTGCTTTCGCCATCCAAAAAAGGATCCCGCGCGCGAACTATGGTATTTCGCTCACAACGCTCCGCGATGTTTTTCCAACATCGACGTCGTCGTCGCCATCCTCCTCGTGGCCTCCGTGTTCCCTCTTTTAACCCCCGTTCTCTATTTCTCCATCTTACGACTTGAATTCGCTCGACCATATCTTTCCCATGTTCCGCCCGTCCAACTTTCTCGACCGCCACCCCTCTTTCCCTCCTATTATTTTTCCTCCTTTTTCCTAGCTACTTCCGCCGGAACACTCACTCTCCTCCTGTTCATCGCGGTCGCCCTCCTGCCTCCCGTACTCCTTCAACCCCGTAAATCAAAACTCGACGCGAAAACGCGGCCAAATGTACACAATGCGCAGAGCCCGACGTACCGGGTGTCCGGAACGATCGCCGGCGGCCATCGATTTCCGCCACCTGGACGGGATAAGTGCGAAGATATGCTTCCCGAGAATGCTCGGCGCCTCGTTCCTCGACTGCCTTGCAGTATAAATCTCGACCGCTCTTAAAAATAATATATTTAATATGAAATTGCCGACATCTTGATGTAACATTTAATGTTGAATTATCAATGCGATGTTATTTTTGCCTATAAATCTTATATTTCACGAAGATTTATTGAACCTTGAAATCAATTCAAATTTACCACTTAATAGATAATCTTCTAGCCGTGCAAGAAACAAAACTTATAGCTAGGGGGTAGAGATCGTGAAGCATCCCCATAGTTCGCGATTGGAAAAGGCGATGGGGGTGGCTTGCTCCGTAGCTGTGGGGGTCGAATAAAATTTTACGGCCGCAAGATCGCCCAATAATTGTTACGGCTTGCTTTGATCGCGTAAAACACGTCGTAAATGTCGAAAGGGACGGGCCCCCGGTCGACAGGAATTACTGTTAACTCCCTTACGGGGGCATTACCGACTATGCCACATTCATGTTCGTCAACCCCCTGTGAAATGCGCGGATCCTTGCGAAATCTTATCCCGCGGACTAGAAAAACAAGGATCTCCCGTTAAATCCGCAATAAAGTCACCGAAAAGAATCCCGGTTCCCCGTGACATATATTTTGAGAAATCATACGATTGACCTTCTGCTAACAATATGGGGTCTTTATCATCGATATTTTGATTGTGACTTTTGATAAATAAATTTGAATCTGTAAAAAATAAGTAAAATACAATCCGATTTTATTATAGTAAAAACTAGTTAAAATTTAAGTATATCAAAATTTTTCAGATTTTTATATAATCTGAAACATAATAAAAAAATTATTGTTTTCTCAAAGATTTCTATTGCTGATGAAAAAGTTAAAATTTCATATTGTCAGCAGAGGGTTAAATTAATCTCAAGATTATTCAAATGAGTAGAACAGCGTATCTGGATACTTGGGTTATAATTTAAAATATAGCTATACATATATTATTATAGAGCGAAACGTTGGTACTTGAAACAATGGATGTGATTTGAAAGAGTATTTGAAGTACTACTGAGAACTGCAATTTCGGTTATACAGTTTCTCAAGTATTACCAAGCCATTGTTCATTTCCATTACAGTCGAGCCGAAGAGCAACAAGTTTAATAGTCCTCGCATGCGGTTTTATCGCACAATGAATTTCTAAGCGATTGCACAACGACGCTGCGTTCGCAGTGTATATTGATCTTAGACTACCCAATCTCGATTACATGTTTTTTCTACAATAACGTGCAAAATGCAAAACGGAAACGTCCATCATGATACGTCGCGCTTTCAAGGCATAACAAGATTGTGGCGCTTATCTTCATTCATCAAGTCAATGTCACAACAGATATCGTCACGACATAAAAAATATGATACAATAATATATGATACAATCTCCGCGCGTATAATGCGCTTAAAACCAAAAGAATCTGAATAAATAATTCATAAATTGCATTTCATATCTTGAGACGATTTGAAGCAAACTTTATGAATCGTAGTACAATTTATTCCGTAACTCCGTTGTACATAATGTGTTCTTTCGTTAAGGAAGTTTGCGGTATTAGACGCGATGCCGACGACACGATCGTCAAGGGACCGATGTCCGCCGCAAGAACGCGGAGATTACTTCCGAGACACCGAGTGTACACATCGGCGTGGTCCGTCTTACGCGAAGTGCCAGTCGTTACGGCGCAGCCGAGAGGTCGGGCTGGGAGATCTTTTAATGAAACACGGATGTTAGAATGGCAGGAACGCTGCAAAATGGTCTAGGCGTGCTATGTACTCGGCGTGTACAGCAACGCACACGGACACACCTCGGCGCGCGGTTCTCTAGTTTATACGCGGACGAAATGTGAGTACGGTGCCGGCACTGAGAGACTGGCGCGGTGGTATAACTATGGAAGGCATCCGGCTACGAT
>Ga0157364_1000360_pt1 | contig 28933 bp, 9 predicted proteins | sample AttsexASBM2_FD_111476 | JGI IMG/M metagenome (GOLD analysis project Ga0157364, IMG submission 111476) | Fungus gardens microbial communities from leaf cutter ant in Ribeirão Preto, State of São Paulo, Brazil - Atta sexdens ASBM2 | ecosystem: Host-associated > Fungi > Mycelium > Unclassified ... | reverse complement strand
TCGACGCGGGATTTGTACGCTACCCGAAAGATGGGAGAAAGTAGTGGCCAGCGATGAACAATACTTTGAATCATAAATGTATAACCAGTTTTTTACAATAAAGCCTCGAATTTCGGAAAAAAATGGCGGAAGCAAAGTTGTACACCTAATAGAAATAAGAATTTTTTCTTTATTTTAAAATTTTAATTAATGCTTTTTTAAATGTAAAATTACTATAATTTCAATTAATTTTATTTATTCTCTGTTATCTGTAAATAATAGAAAATAAATAGAATTATGCTAATTGAAATTGTCGTAATTTTACTCACTGTAAGTGTTGCAAAGTGTGTGTATGAATATTTTGTATTACAAAGTGATCGATATAATACTTTGTACCAATATCGATCGATATATATCGTATTCAAAAAGATCACGACTCGATGTTTTCCGTAATTCGAAAAGATTTTTCTGTGGGATCGAAACTTCCCATCGACCGAAAGATGAGTCTTTTGATTGGTTGATCATGAAACATGGCCAGAGAGGAAAGACGGTGATAGGTGATCGGCGCCGCAAACCGCTTTGATTTGTGCTATCGATGTTTTTTGTTGTCTCTCGATAAATCGATGCCAGACAACCGAAATAAATCGCTTGTATTCGTGTAAGTGCGTGTATGTTGAGTAATCATAATCTGTCGTGCACGACGTGTTTTTATCATCGAAGAGCTCTAAATAACATACTCCCTACTTTGAGCGGTAGCAATCAACTATGTTATATAATTTTGAGATTAGTTTCAATTTTATGGATTGAATTATAAAATCGCAATAGTAGAATATAGTCGGCAATTACATGTCTCGCCGTCTAAGCACAGCCACGACAACGCCTAGGGGCAGCACCCTTGAATCGATAAATGACGCTTAAAAATTATTGCCATATTTAACATTTGTATAATGAGCTTATAATAAGGTGCATGCATGTCACGTGATCATTGCTCGATAGGGACTGGACATAAGAACTTTGCTTTTTTTAGTCCCGCTGCAGTTTGATATAATAGTGGCAGCTCTCGTAATTCCGTCTTCACATGAGTATACTTCGACAATTCTGTCGAGAATCCACTGCATGATAAATCTTTGTGAGGCTACAATCTAGACCTCGAGCTTTGATTTGTCCTTAATCCATTTATTGCGAGTTTGGAGCTCATTAAGATATTTCAGACTCCAGAAATGTTGACGGACCTTTTGTGATATATTGCCAAGTAGATAGGCGATTAGCTGAGATAGAAGTCATATCAGACTCCGGCGGAACGATTAAAGATTTGCCAATCATAGTGATCAGGAGCATGTCATTTGAATTGGATGATAGGGAGGTAATAAATTTAGAATTCAGAATGCCCTCGACCTCGATAATAAAGGTATTTAACTCCTTAAAAATAAACAAAGAGTCTCCTACCACTCGTTTAAGATACTTGAAGAGCTTCACCATAGATTCTCACACTCCATCGAAATGTGGAGCTCTTGGTGGGATGAAATGCCAAACGATGCGCTGTTCGCTAACGAATCGGTCTATAAAATCACTGTGTGTTTGGGAATTGAATAAGGCAATTCTTTCAATTCATTACTCGCGTCCACGAAATTAGTTTCGTTGGGACTAATGTGTCGAAACAAATATGCGCGGGAAGTCCTCACCTCAAAATGCAATGCCGTTAAAAATCCCTCGGATAACAAATCGCTTATAAGTTCAAGATGAACAGTCTTAATTGACAAGCACATAAACGTATGATTTAATTCGTGCTTGATTTCGATTTTTTCTCTTTGACAAAGGTCCACAAAATTGACACCCGTGTGGATAAATTTTCTCACGCACGCGAGCCGGAGGAAGATTTTATATCCAAACTCTTGGCATTGAACCGGAAACAGCGTATACACAAGTGTACAATTTTCCGAATTTGACTCCGATCATCGAATATCCAAAACCAATAATGCACGATGTAAAGAGTAGTCTGAATGCTGGTGTGATGTTGCCGCCGGTGTGATTCTCATAAATTTCACGAATGATAGAATCAGTTAAACAATGTCGACTTGGGAATAAAATGGGATGTTTTTGTGAAAATGGTAGATTTGACACTTGGAGACGTCTTCCTATGCGAATCAAATCATCTTCATCAAGAAATGGATTTAAATTAACAATTCTATTCCTTGTTTGTCAAAATTTTTTAATTTTTAACTCTCTGATCTCGTTAAACAAACAGGCTGATTGTAAGAGCCTTAAGATTCGAACTTCAGCCTCGTTCATTTATTTCGCGCATAACGATCCGGAAGATATACCGATCGGCCAAAAACGAAGGGATTGTACTATGATTCAACACAATTTGTTGTAAAAAAAAAATTTATCGATTATATTGAAATCATTACTTGTGATTATCAGACAAATGTTCCGCTTTAATTCTGGTATTTCAATCATCGGGATACTTTCGTCAGGCCACCGTCTCTCATTTTGGTCTAATCGCAGAAGTCCTTTGAACCATATATGATTTTGATGAAAGGCATAAGGCAATTGACCTCTCAATTTCGCATCGGCTTGTCTGATTTTATATATCGCCGTTCGTTAGTACCGATATTATCTTGAATTATCGCGACTCGATTGGCTACGTAAGTTTTGAGAAGATGTAGGAGCGTTTTTATCCAAAAAATTGTCTTAATAAAAACCAAGTTTAATGCCAAAATCAATTGCAATATAGTTGCACCAAAAGTGCAGCTCCACAGAGTTCGAGCCGAGGTACTGTGACTGAATTTTAAGGTTGCAATTCGAGATTTGGCATATAATAATCTTATGCTTTTCTTTTCCTCTCGAACGCATATACAAATACACAAATACATCCCGTACTCACATCACAAAATCCGTATATCTGAACGTCATAACAATCGTCTAGCATTGCGCTCGAAAGAAATTCAACCTACAAGTTCTAACTGTTGGATAAATTATAACCATTGAATATATATGGTCTGTGAAACTGATTCGTCTCAATGTACATCGCCAGACGTCTTGCATCAATTTCTTAGCATATAATATTACCAGGCCTTACAATCTCAACAAATCGAATATTTTAGCGATTTCTGATAATATATTTCGTTTTGTTCTCTACCTATCTTGACCAAATTCGTTATACAATATAATGTAATTTATCATCCGTGTTTTTTTTCACATAATGCCCAAAGTTTTTCGAGAACAATCTTTGTCAAAAATAAAATTCGCGTGCAAAGCGCTAGTCGCCTGATCGTCGATTATATTCTTGTGATTGGAAGCTCATTGCCTAATAGAAAATCCGCCGCGAGCAAGTAACGCAATTATTTTATCTCGGATTATACGAGCTTTTTCGACACTATTAGCACCAGATAATGAATCATCGACATATAAATGAACTTTAAGAATTTCAGTTGCTCTAGGGAAATTATGTCCTTCGTCGTCCACGAGCCTGTGAATAACGCAAGTTACGAGAAATAGAGAAGAAGAAACATCAAATGGAAGTTTATTAATTTAAAACGTTTTTATGTTACCACTTCTACGCTAAAATATATGCTGGTCCTCGACGATCGTCCTTGTATACTAGTACTTAGATACATTTTTTCAATATCGTGAAAACGTAACGATACATACAAAACTGAATTAAGTGGGAAAATAATTTATCTTGAATTGTAGAGCCTATCATCAACAATCGTTCAAAGATAGGCCGTTAGCAGATTTTGCCGAAGCATCAAAAATCACCCGTACTTTTTAGTAGTAGTACTTGAATCCTTAACAATAGCATAATGAGACAACCACATGTAATAACCATTACCCGTTTCTTCTATCGATGCTCTGACTTTAAATATTCACCCATTACACAATCGTATTCAATTCACAATGCTAGATTCACATTGAGTTTCCTTTCCAACAATAGCAAACGCCTGATGGAGATTGTCCGCGATTCGCCGATACATTTACTCGATTTGAAAAGGCAATCGAATATAACGTTCATTATCGTAATCTGAGGAAAATATGAATGCTTTGCATTCGATTTCTTCCTCAGATTGGCTTATTTTCAGAAACCGCTTCAATCGAGAATTTCGCTACTTATTTTTCCAAATTAATCAAATAACATGTAGATTTTTAGAACGGGATTCGTAATGCAGTATCGTCGGCGACAATCATCCGAGTGTTTTTTTGCAAATATTAATCAACATGACCTTCGTGCGTTAATCTAACCACCACTAAAAATAACGATAAAATGGCTCCAGATCAACAAATTAATGGATCGCGAAACATGAAATTCTGGATCCATTAATTGAACATTTGAAGGTAATCTTCTAATGTATTCCTTGGAAAAATTTCAGAAAGAATTAAATCTGCGGTAGTTAAACATGTCACAGTCTTAGAAAAGTCATCGCGTATTGATTGTATAGTAATTTGTACGATGATTCCGAACATTGCGTTCATAGTGCTTATCGTATCGACGAATGTTCAATCACATTCACGTTTAATTGCCGTCGAATAATTTCAGAAATGAAATTCGCAGTGGCACATATGTCCAAGAGAGCGCGGCATTTGACAAGGTTGTCTGCGATTCCTAATATACATTTTCTTGCTCGTTAATAACTGGGGAGCGTACGAAATTGTCGCGAGGTTTACTATCTATCGCCCGATCAATTCTCTAGTCATTCAGATTTATTGCTTGTTGCTTCTACGTTCGATATGTTAAATAAACTCGCGTTCGTAGGCTTGTTGTAAGAGCATATTGTGACAAATCGTACAGTTCGAAAATTTACAAGGTATGTCTCGATGAGATCGTAAGCAATTGTAGCAAACTCTTGCGCTTCTTATCATTTCGATACGCTATAGATGATTGTTTAAATTATTTTAATAAAAAGGGCCGCTTGATTTTATATGCAATTACGAGACGCGGTCGAAACGAAGGCTTGAAAACATTCGCTTCTTGTTTAGCGGAGGGGTTTTCCTTAACTTTCTCGGAATTTAATATTTATGATTTTTCGCGAAATGATTCGATGTTTTCCGTGACTCGAACAGCAAAAAACTGATTTTTCTGTGGGAAACTTCTCACCGACCGAAAGATGTTGAGTCTTTTGGTTGATTGATTATGAAATGTAGCCAAAGAGGAGAGAGAGCCATGATATAGGCCACGGTCGGCGCTGCTTTGATTTGTACTACTTTCGATGTTTTTTGCTGTCTCTCAATAAACCGATGGCAAACAACCGAAATAAATTGCATGTATGTTCCTGTGAATGCGCGTGTATTGATCGATCATAATCTGTCATGCACGACGTGTTCTTATTCGAAGAGTCCTTCGTAATACTCATCTTTTTCTAACCACATGGGTTAGAAAACTGATAGTTCTGTACGAGGCAAATGCCAAATTATGGTTCTGCCCACGCGCCATGAATGGTGCGTTCAAGAAGACGCTATTAGCACTATTTCTGTCATTTTCTTCGTTGTTTATTAGACATAAAACAAAGATAAAATGATAATGACTACAGATAATTTTTGGAAACATAACCCTTTAATATTAGAAAATGTTCCACTACAGATACGCAATCAAATTTGGTTCGTGCATGATGGAGCTCCAGCATACTTCAGTCACATTGCTCGAGAGTAATAATTACATCAATAGATCCTGAGTAATAATTACATCAATAGATTGATAGAGGAGGACCCATTGCCTATTGTTCTCCCTATTTGAATCCTTTGGATTTTTATCTTAAGACCCTCGGGTATCTTAAGATCCTCGTGTATGATATTCCTGTTGCTACTATGGAAGTATTCTGAAATCGTATTATCGTTGCGTGTAAAAAAATACGAAATATACGAAATATTCTGAGAATTTTGAGTGTCTTCGATAATCCATGCAATGTCGATGCGAAGCATGCATCGATGCGGAAGGAAATCATTTCCAGCAATTTTTGTAAATACAGATATAAGTATAAAATAAAAAATAGAATACAAATAAAGTAAAGTTATAGCGTAATTGTGATGTGCGATATCACAGTCGGCCGTCGCTATTGACTTCAACTGCCCACGGAGCTTAAAAGTACACAGAGGATGTGTCGCCAGATCGAAATTATGAGCCTAGTAGATCCAATTAATAACGATGTATTTACAAGTTATTTACAGATATTTACAGTAGATGTTAGCCCTGAAAAGGACTATTTGGTGTATTTTGTGATGGCTCTGAAAAGAGTCGTTTTACATAAGGTTGGTTAGTGCGATTGCCACTCGCGATATGGCAGACTTAGAGTACAGTGCGTCTACTTCGTGGGGCCTCAGCAGTCGTTGTTGTTAAAATTGGTGGCGAGGTCCTTGGCAAAACGTACGTGTAACCACAAACCTGGCGATATCGCTCCTCCACTAAACTGTTGATATCGAAACGCCTCCGCTGATTGCTGCGATGTTGCGCCTCCGCCGTCGCTGTGCGTTGGTAGCCAACCGTGCTGAGCCTCCTCTACTCTGTCGGAGTACTCTGTCGGTACTCTTGCCGGTCTCATTGTCCGAGTCAGCTTGGCAGAAAATCAGAATACTACACTTGTCTCCAGAAATCGCCTTGAGTAATTCGGTTTGCCGTGATGAGCTTTATATCTTCCGCCAGGCGAATCTTAAACGCAGGTGTGCGTTCGTCGCGCCAGTCCCTTGGGCGCTGAGTTGCGTTTCGCGATATGAGAACGCTTGCGTAAAAGTTTCTCGCCGCGTTATTCTGTAGGTGCCTGTACCTTGGGTTACCTAGTGCTGGCACTTGTAGCCGTCACACAAGTATAAAATAAAATATAGATATAAGTATAAAATAAAATATAGGTAAATATAAAATTATTTATAACTTAGAAAGAAAGGTTCGTTTCCGAACTCATGTATATGATGTTTTTTTATCCTTACAATGAGTAAAATATGCTCTTAAAGTTTGGCCAATTATTTCTAAAATACCCTGTATATATATTATATATATATATATACAAAACAGATATTATATATCCGCGTATCATTATTATATATTATTATACATAATAAACAAAATTAGTTTTAATATTACAAAAAACATATTGTATATAGGCCTAAATCTCGGTAAATTATCTGTTACAGAAGACGAAACATTGACATTTTTCTCGTACGTTTGAAACGTTACGTTCCTTGATGCGAGTTTAGATGCATAGTCCAGCCATTCTCTCGAAAGTTGAGGCAACTTTGCCTTTAAGAATTTAACTATAACTAGAATTACAACTGATTTAATATTATATTTGGCAAGATATATCCATGTTTTCGCCGATCGAAGAATTTTCAATTTTTATTAATATTGTTGAATATAAATTACATAACAGCAAATACCAATTTAATGAAAATAGTTATACATAAATATGAGAAAGAATGCCAATAATTGGTCGAAGTTAAATGTTATAAATACAATATATATTTCTTAATTTTTAATTTAATTATCTCAGATGTGACTGTGCGCCGAAACGTTCGGATATTAAGCACAATCTGAGATGCTAATAATATAAATATGATAAAGCGCCGAAACATTCGGACATTCTTATATATGAAATAATCCTCTTTAAATTCTGTAAAGAATTTATTGCGAAAAATATTATCTTAGTCAGGATGTGAACCTGGGATTTCTCTATTTTCCGGAGTGAGTATCTTAGCCAACTCGACTGAAGCTATACTTCGGTAATACTGTTCGCAATAACTGATATGTATAGTGAGAGAACGCCTAACTAGGCAGCGTATTTTAAGAATAAGTATTTCCATGTAAATGATATACATACATATGAGAGAAAACGCCAATAATCGGTCAAAGTTAGATGTTATAAATACAATATATATTCTTAATTTTAAATTTAATTATTTCAGATGTGACTGTGCGCCGAAATGTTCACAGGGACATTAATCACAATCGATCTGAGACGCTAATAATATAATTATATTAATATTCGAAGGAAATCTAATATCAAATTAGGATGAGATATTTAAACTTTAAGTTCTTTTCCGTGATAAATTACATTACAAAATATCCAGCCTTTTTCTTTTCTTTTTATTTCATTATTCAATCTCTTCAAGAGGATATTTCAATCTCTAAACTTCAAGTTATATAAAAAAACATCTAATAAAAATTCCTCTTCATTAACCAACGATCGTCATCTTCTTATTACAATCAAGAAAATGAAAAGGAATCAAGTTTCTTACTGATGTAAGGGATTTTCAAGTACAGTGGCAACCATTCGCGCAATCGGGCATATACTGATTGCATTCGATCTTGCGTGAAAACTCAATATTTTGCACAATTATCAGTGTGCAGAAAAACATGTTGCGCAAGACGATTGAATGATTTTAATTTCTGTTCGATTAAAAAAGTTATTCGTAAGCGTAAACTTTAATTCTTCTTGATATAAAAAGTCAATTTGTATTACACACTTTTTTCACCTTTGACTATCACCTTTGCAATACCTACATACCATAAATAAAACAAGTACATTATTTGTTTATGTACAAATGATTTGATAAATCCTGTATTGTTATGTTTATGTATCCTTTATATTATATTATATTTTGTTATTATATATTATTTGTTTACATATTACTCTGTATTTTTTCAGATAATTACCAAAATTTAATATAAATTTAAAATAATTTTGACACCATGCAATAGGTATATGTTGTATTATTTCTTTTCAGTTGCGCTGTACTCAATAATTTTTGCTCAAAAAAAAGGCAATTATCGAGCGTAAGTGAAAAGAAATAACAACACCTATATATTGCGCTACTATGTTACTAGTACTTTTTTTGAAAAATTTAATCGTGGAATTATAAAATTGTTTACATTTACATTTATTTAATTTCTGCATATTGTATTTACACACGGGCGGATATATATTTAATAAAATATACGATATAAAATATAATAAAATGTAATAATAAATTTTGATAATTATCTGAAAAAATATAATACAGAGTAGTATGTAGAAGAATATATAATATATAATATATAATAATATATAATATATAATAATACAATATAAAAAATACATAAAAACAACAATACAAAATTTATAAATTATACATAAATAATGTTTACATTGTAGGGAAATTAAAAAGAATAATAATTTGAGTGGCCAAATGAGAAATTTATGTAAGGAAATAGTGAAGACAAAGCTCTCACGTAGCAATCACGTAGATCGTTATATTTTATTAGTATAATAAATTTCGTTCGTATACTGATTATTCGCAGTAATATTCGCCGCACAATCTCTAATAGTTTCCAGATCTCTATCATTATCGGAACACGAATCGAGAGGAATGCGAATATCGTTCACACTTAGTTGATACCAAATAATAACTGATTGGGAGTATTATTACCCATACCCCCGATTACGTATTATTAAGAGAAAAATTTGACATTTCCTAGTATTCTATTTTCCCTGTGCCTCATACTATTTCACTAGTATTGTATATATTAGGACTCGATTGAAGCGCTCGAGGAGTACCAATGGCAATCAAAACGTAGGATTGATTCTTGCTCTATGAATTGTGAAATATAATAACTGTGAAGTAAAGCACGCTCCACGATCGTTAATTAAACACTGGGACTTATTGTATGCACCAAAATACTCTTTCAAATGTCATATTACTTTCTCGGTTTTCATGGAGTTTTAAAGGGACATAATTTTATAAATTTCATGAAACTATCAACCAAAGACAAAATATATCGGTATCTTTTTCCTGTCTTTTCTAACGGATAGTAATGATCCACACGTAGTATTTGGAACGGCAATTTCCCTTTAAGAATATTATACAAATACTTTTCTATTTTCCAGGGTTCAGAGAAAATTCAATACATTTTAAACAATTGGATATATAATCCCGTACCTTTTCTTTCAAATTCGGAAACCAATAAACTTTAGTTCTATTATTAACAATTTTATCGATGATGATCTAAGATATCATGGTAAATATGAATCACATTGAATATACATACATTTAGAAACAGTAGAACAGTAATTTTTATTTTTAAATTTACGATAGATCAAGCATCAATTCATAAAACTTATTCTTAACATTCTCCAATTTATCACTAATTCTACAAATTTCTTTATTTTGCCGAATCGATAATTTATTCAAACGTATTCTAAAACGCTTATAAAACTAACCTACTATTATAGCGACTCAATGTATCGACGTGAGACATGCGCGCACCTGGACGATTCAAATCTACAGTAATTTTGCAGGGACATCGGCCATCGAGAAATACGTGGATTGACACTTTGCTTATTTAGAGTGAAACGAAAACTGTTACAATCCATAATAATAGTGAGCGGAGTTTCGGACAAATAAACACGAAATCTTTTGATAGTATATACAACCGCCAAGCACTTCAACTCAAAATATCACTATAGTATCGTGCTTTTAGTTCTACGACTAAAATATGACACGAGTCATATAGTTCCGTCATTTTGTCTCTGCAATAAAATGTGTTCATTTTTAACTTTTTACCGTGTGATGAGTGATTGCTAAACCTTCCGAAAGTTGGAAATGTAGCAGGAAATGTAATAGGAAATGTAGCAGGAAAACAAGTAGGTCTATATTAAATATTAATTAATATTTAAAAAGATTAATATTTAAAAAAGGAATAAAATTAAGTAAAAATTACCGAAAAGAGTAATTCTACATGTAACTTATTGTCTGTACTCATAGTTAAACCTTGATCCCTCTGATTCCTTTAAATTTAATTTCATATGCTTTACGAATTATTTTATTAGTCAATACTTACTCGTTATATTTAAAACACTGATAAACAGGCCACCCAAGTTTAAATTTCTACAATTAAAAATCTTGCCATTCTTATTTTATGAAACATCTGAATAATTAATTGAAAAGGAACATTTTATACAAATATATTTGTATAAAAAATGCAGGGCTGGAAAAGTAATGTCATAAATTTTATTGTTACAATTTATAAAAGCAACTTGACAACGATGTTGCAGTTTTTATGATTGATACTACACTAATTTTGTGCTAAGCTTGAATATAGTTAAAAATCTTCATAAAAAATGTACTAAAGTAATTAATTTATATTCTCTTTATATAAAAAGACATTAAACACTACAAAAGCATGATATTAATGTATAAATCTATCTTTTTAAAAGATGTAAGAAAGCACTACAAATATTACAGTTTTTTGATTGCAACAATAACTGACTACACTAATTTTGTGCTAAGCTTGGAAAAATCAATTTGAAAGTAACTCTTTACTATTACACGTTTACTCACTCGAAAGATTATTTGTAATGAGTAAAAAGAAACATGTTACAAATAACGAGTTATTTTTATTTCTATGTACTAATATACTAAAATAATTAATTTATATACTTTTTATATGAAAAGACGTTAACTACAAAAGCCATGATATATAAATTTTAAAGAAGGCTCCTTTTAAAAGAAGGCAATACAATTTATGTTCCGCGAGAAACAATTTTATTAAATTAAAAAATAAACTTATAAGGAAACATTAAATACTACAAAATACATGATATCAGTACAAAATGTATCCTTTTAAAAAAGGATAGAAAAAGGTGCTAGAAGTATATTTTTTGGTTTTTTGGGTAAAAATGTGTACTAAATTGATTAATTTATATGTTTATAAGAAGACATTACAAAAGAGATATCAGTACAAAATACATTTACCTTTTAAAAAAAAAATAAACAAGTGCTATGGATACATGCTCTGCAAATTTTATTAAATTAAAATATATGATGAAACTTAAGTGATACATATTTTTGTGTCTATTAAAGTTCCATAAATAAAAATTCTACTTAATTTGAACGATATGTATCAGGATATAAAGAATTTGATATTAACAATGAGCGCTAAATTACAATTTTTAAAAATTGTTACCTCACTTAATCCAAATCGTATATGAACCTTGATTAAAAATTACAACTTAAATGATAATATATCTAATTTAAAAAAATAAAATCTTTTTTTATATATTTTATATATTTTATATATTTGTCATCAAGTTAAAATCCCATAAATAAAAATTATACTTAATTTGAATGATACGTATCATATTACAAAAGATCTGGCATCAATAATTAGCGCTACATTATAATCTTTAAAATTGTTACCTCGCTCAGTCCAAATCATATATGAATCGTGAATAAAACTTCAAATTTTTTTATTTTAATTTTTTAACTTTATTCTGTTACATCCTTAATTCTGTGATAATCCTTGAGTTGAAAAGATAACTCAATTTGGACTTCATTTTTTAATTTTGTACAACAGAGTTTTATTCACGGTTCATATATGATTTGGATTAACAAAGACTATAATTTTAAAGACTATAATGTAGCGCCAATTATTGATATCAGATTTTTTCTAATATGTATTGTTCAAATTAAGGATAATTTTTATTTATGAGATTTTAACTTAACAAATATACAAAAAAAGGTTTTATTTTTTTAAATCAGATATACTATCATTTAAGTTGTAATTCTTAATCAAAGTTCATGCATAATTTGGACTGAGTGAGATAATAATTTGTAAAGATTATAATTTAGCTACCATTATTATTATCAAATCTTTTATATACCTGATAGATATCGTTCAAATTAAGTAGCATTTTTATTTATGGGACTTTAATAGATACAAAAATATTACATAGATTTTATCATATTTTAATTTAATAAATTTTTTTTCGCAGAACACGTATCCACAGTGCTTTTTTACCTTTCTTTAAAAAGGTAAATGTATACAAATCTGCATTTTGTAATGTTTAACATTTTATAAACAGTATATGAATTAATCAATTTAGTACATTTTTTTCTAAAAAACTGAAGAATACGTACTTTTAACTTTTTTTCTCTTTTTTTAAAAGGATAAGTTGTACTGATTATATAGACTATGTTATTTTTGAAAAAATGAGGTCGAAAGTCTTTATATACTTTAATGTACTTTCATAATTTATTAGAATTATAAAAAGACACCTTGATGTCCCTATTAATTTATTGATTTTTTTCTGTCGAAGATAGAATAAAAGGAACCGTGAACGATGGAAACATTATTAATTCATCTTTCTCCTAAGAGTTATTATGCGATGCCTGTTTTCTTTCATAAAATGCTTTTGACTCTGTTGTTTATCGTTTCAAAAATAGATTTAAGAGGGTAGTCATTCTGTAATAATATTTCAATTATTAATGTTAAATTTTTTGTACGATGGCATTAGAGAGTAAAAGAGCTCTATCTACCAAATTAATGATTATTTCTCTTTTTTGAAAGAGAGAGTGATTTGAGAAAAAATTTAGAAACCCAGAAAAGATTAATTTTTGATACTAATCGAAATTTAGTTGGTTGTCACTAATCGTGTATTGTAATATCTAAAAAGTTTAGTGAGTCGTGACCTATTTCTAACATAAATTGAAAACGATAATAGAAAGAATTAAAGCATTCTAAAAATGAATCTATTTTGGAAGAAAGAACAGTAGCGCACAAATTGTCAACATATCGATAATAAAATACAGTACATAATCATTAAACAACATCAAGGCAATTCTCTCTAATTTTTACAGTATCAAGTCACGGGAGACAACGTGATAAAGTGACTTTTTACACCAAGAACTAAAGTTTACGAATACATTTTCTAATCAAACAAAAATTAAAATCATTGGATCGTCTTGCGCAACATATTTTCTGTACTGAAATTGTGCAAAATATTAAGTTTAATTTCACACAAGACAATCGAATGCAATCAATGTATGCTCGACTGTGCAAATGATTACCACGATGCACTTGAAAATCCCTTACATCAGTAAGGAACTCGATGATTCCTTACCTTGATGTGCAACAAGAAGACTACAATCAGTTAATAAAGACGAATTTTTATTAAATTATTTTTATTAAATCCATATTTTTTTATGTATCTTGAGATTTAGAGAATGAAATATCCTCTTAAAGATAACGGATTTTATCGTTTTTCTTAAATATTTTTTTATTAACTATAAAATATATATATATTTAACATTCTTTTTTAACCACTATATAAAGATGGTATTACATACTTTAAAGAGAAACAATTAATTGTTAACAATTAATCGTTAGTCAAGAATTTAAAATAATAAAATTATATTCATAGAAGAAAATATATGAATGAAAATATACATTATAGAAGAAAATAGTTATTGCGATATACAATAGAATCCTTCTTGCTTGAAATTTTGTAAGACTTTGTATGGAAAACACGGAATTTCCAGATTCACGTATTCCTGACTTCAATCTTCGCAAATCTGTTACAGAAATTTCTCGATGTAAATTTATAACAATTATTGAATATTAATTTTTTATCATCACATCTACTCTCATAAAAAAAGAGGCATAATAATAGGTATATAACAGATAAAGCGTTTTTATTATCGGACCCTAAATATCATCAAAAAAATTTTGAACACATTATCAGTACATTACTAAAAAATTATTATCCGATTGATTTAATTTTTAATATATTATATATATTAACGCATGTTTAAAAATTCTCATTCATAAAGATACGATATAACAGAAAGAATCAAGTAAAGAAATCAAGAGGAATTGTACTTCTTGGTTTGTACTACCTTATATTTCAAAAATTTCAGACGAATTCAAAAAAATTAGTAAAACCTTTAACACTAAATTAGCTTTTACTAGCTTAAATAAATTAAATAGTTTGATCAAGGGACATAAAAACATCTTCCCAAGAGAAAAGAGAAAAAAATGTTCTACATACAATCTCACGTAAATCCTGCGATGTCTCTTATGTTGAACAGATAGAAAGAAAACTTAAAACTAGATTGGCTGAGCATCGTAATCATATTAACTGGAATAGTAACAACCAATCGGTGATCACAGAACATCAAATTGAATTTGAACATGATTCGATTGGGAAAATGTCGCAATATTAGATGAAGAGCATTTTTCTTAAACGTTTAATATCTGAGTATCTTCATATACTCATGCAACAAAATAGTCTCAATTTATGTTCATTTCCGTTCAAGCTACGATCAACATGCATTTTTTAACTTGATACTCTTTAGTGATTATAAATGATTATAATTTTAATTGATTTTGATCTAATATCGAGACGAATTTCTTTTATGTCTTGGGGTGAGTCACCAGTTTCTTAATGTTAATTTATAATTTGTTGGATAAAATGGTTTTCGAAATATTTATAAGATAATTGTTTTAATATTTCGAATAGATTACAACATCAAATCTGTTAATCTGATGATGATTTTTTCTTGGACATAAAGGGATTGATATTTTGAAATTGTATTGCTAAGGATGATTCCAAAATGAACTGAAACGTATTATTTTCTATTTTTTGGAATAAAGATTCTATTTTCTGGAATAAGGATTTAAGATCACAATATTAACTTTTGACTCTTATTCGCTCTAATTTTTTTGGATTTTTTGTTGAATTATTGAATAGTTTTCTGGTAGGAATTCTGATAAGAATTATTATCAACAAAATGTTTTAGAAAATTTAATATTTGAATCTTTTAAGCAAATTAAAATTACTTTGCAAGAAAAATATTCTTTAATAACATAAAGTACGTTTAAGTTCTTGAGACAGAATGACGTCATGTGAGCGCCCAACGACCGCCAAGCCTCGAGCGATAATGAAGGTCGCTCGCCGGAATCGGCCCGAAATGTACAAATCTTTGCAAGCACTGCTCTAAATATAATTCACGTGTAATTTCGGTCAAGATGTTAATGATATCATATAAATGAAACGTGGTCACTGAGTAAAAGAATATAAAAATAGTATGAAAAATATAAAAGATCAATGTCACACTACTGTGTCGGAATTATTGAAATAATCTAGTTGTTGAAGAACCTAACAGTTTCAGTGTGAATATCGAAATTCAACTGGTTCGTGTGATATGTTTCTCCACTAAAGTCAACGGAATGTTGCAAACAAAATATTATAAACAATAATCAATGTAATGAGTTATAGTATACGAGGTCAGTTCCAAAGTCCGACCTCTATCTTTGTCCTTGGACATCCTATTGTGGAAAACAGGTATTCAGTACTTAGGGTAGATCTTTAAGAATACCCCCACCAAGTGGCACGATTCAACAGCTGTTCAGTTGGCAATGGTACGCAGTTGTGTAAGCGTCAAAAACTCCGAGCGTCGCATTTCATAATGACTGAACGATAATGTACCTGCTCATTCATCTCTGATTTAGAAGTTTTGACTAAACGCATTGTCCAACTTCGTCAACTTCCGTACAGTCCAGATATAATTGTGTGACTTTTGGTTGTTTCTTAAATTGATATGAAATATCCGTTGAAGAGCAAAAGATTTGATGATATTGAGGAAATAAAGCGAAATGCAACGAGCTGTTGGCTATTACAAAAAACGACTTCCTGGATGCAGAAGGTCATTGCTTCGGAAAGAAATTACTTTGAAGGTAATTTCGGAGTGATGATGAACGTTGTTCATCATCACTCCGGAATAACTCTTTCTAATACAAGCAAAGGTTGGATACTTTTGAAATAGACCTTGTATACATGCTATATTTTGTTAATGTGTTTCTTCTCTAAAGTCTACAAAGTGTTGCAAATGAAATATTATAAACAATAATCGGTGTAATAAGTTATAGTATATACAAGCTATATTTTGTCAATACGTTATATAATTTGTTATAATTGTTAAGGAGGGGCACATATATTTCATCTAAAAATTCTGTGTCCATTTGATAATAAATTGTTCTTTTGTCTTTTGATATATATGTATATGTTATCTCAGACATTAATCTTTTGTTATAGTTGAGTTTAGTATCCAAGATGTCCACTTCTTCCCAGTTGAAATCATAATCGTGTTGCAATCTGTGTACAATTATAACCGAAAGCGTAGATATGTTTCTACGGATATGGTTTCTGTGTTCCGAGATTCTAGTTTTCAGTTGTCTGCACGTCTGTCAAATATAAGTTGCATCACTGTTGCAGGAAATTTTATGAACGACATTTTTTTTGATGACATGAAAAGAAAATTCTTATGGGCTTTAATTATCTCCTAAAATTTGTTGACAAAAAAAAAGATTGGAATCTAAATCTTTAATGATAGTTTTAAATTTATTCGAGATGTTGTTGATGTATGGTAAACCACAGTTTTTTTATAATCATTTCTGGTACAGTATTTTTCATTCATGATAGAAATTTTTTTTTTTTAATCAGACTCTTGATTCTATTATTAAATGTATCAAATAATATAAACTTGAGTAATCATTAGAATCCGATCGAAATCAAATTTTGATCTCCGGCTGAAATGAATATTCGGTTATCTTTCAATTTCGGCCAAAAACGAAATCGAAAGTTAGAGAGAGAATTGAGAGAGAGAGAGAGAGAGAGAGAGAGAGAGAGAGAGAGAGAGAGAGAAATTAACGGAGTCATTTTTTTCGGCTGGAGTTAAAATCGACATTTTCTGATTAATTTTACAGAGATCGTACGATTTTCAGAAATTATGATAAATTTATGTACTCTTCAAAAAAAACAAGATTTTATTAAAATATCTAATTATAATATAATAATATTGCATCCTTAATTTTTAAAGAAAACAAATCATAGTTATTATAACTATGATTTGATTTCTTTAAAAGTTGAGGATTATTAGGATTATTAAGATTACAAAGTTTGTACTCAAATTGTCTTAAGCTTAATCAACGAGTTGTTTTTTGAACTCACCGCCGCGTTGCAACTTGTATAGTTCTGTTTTTCCATCGAAATTTTCTCTTAATTTCGGCCGAAATCGAAATTTCGATCGGATTCTAGTAATCATTATCCAAAAGAATGTTAACAATAAATCTCAATTTTTCTGATGGAACATAAGATGTGAAATGAGAAAAACCCTATCTATTAATAATTGTACCTCTCTTTGTACTTAGAGGGTGCTGAAACAAGAAATTAAGATATCTTCCCGAAAATGTAAGTTTCTATCAAGTATCAATCAAAATTTTGCTGTTAAAATTGATAATGGTAATGTCTAAATTAGTTCTATTATTGCTACTTCTAGGATAAATTGTAGCCTCGAGTGATAAAAATTAAATATTGAGTTTGACAGGGCTTTCTTCATTTCACACCCTATGTTTCACCAGAAAAATTTAGAATTTATTGTTAATTTTCTTTTGAAATAATGAATTATTCACTTATATTTGACACAATCAATAATAGAATCAAAAGTTTGATCAACAATAAAAAAATTTCTACCTATTATTTCTATGATAAAAATACTTCAATAGAAATGATTACAAAAAAATTGTGGTTTACCATACCATATATCAACAACATCTCAGATAAATCTAAAACCACTAAAGATTTAGACTCCCATTTTTTTTTCGTGTCAACAAACTTTAGGAGATAATTGAAACCCATAAGGATCCTCTTCCTACGTCATCCAAAAAAAATGTTAACAAAATTTCATGCAATGACCATGATGCAACTTATGTTGGACAGACGTGCAGACAACTGAAAACTAGAATCTCGGAACATAAGAACTATATCCGTCTATGGTTTCGATTATAATCGAACATAAGTTGCAACACGGTTATGATTTCAATTGGCAAGAAGTGAATATTTTGGATACTGAACGCAACCACAAAAGATTAATGTTTGAGATGATAAATATATATATGTATCAAAAGACAAAAGAACAACATTAATCGCCAAATGGACAGAATTTTTAGATGAAACTCATTAACTCCTTAACGTCCTCCTTAACAATTTATAACAGACTATAACGTATTAACAAAATATAGCTTGCATATACTATACCATAAATGTAGATGATTTGGGATAAATTATCTAGATCTTTAGAGACTCGTGGATAGATTCTATGATTGAATATAACAAAAATACTTGCTGTCCCAAGTCACCTACACTTATCCCAAATCATCTACACTTACAATAACTCATTACATTGACTATTGTTTATAATATTTTATTTGCGACTTCATTGACTTTAATGGAGAAACATATCACGCGAGCCAGTTGAATTTCAATATTCACAGTGAATTGTATATTCCTCGATACTAAATTATTTCAATAATTCGGACACAGTGGTGTGAAACACCATTTTTTACATTTTTATGCTATTCTTATATTTTTTTGCTCAGTGACCACATTTCATTTATACGACATCATTAACGTCTTGATCGAAATTATGTTTAGAAGTTCACATCATTGTGGGACAAGTCCTAGCTGTCTCAATTAAATTTCTCATCTAATTCATTAAGTTTATTGTTAAATGTTTTAGTTAATTATAACCATCCAACATTGCAACTGATGAGACTCTTTAATGGAAGGAATGATTATTGCAATAATTTCGGCCGTAATTAACTTTACTTATTTACTTAGTGTAATAATTCATTTGTTCAACTACATGGATCGTCATTAAGATTCTATATTTGCTGAAGAAGGCTAGAATACTAGGCGAAATATATACATTTTTTTCAATTTTATGTAAGATTAAGTTTTTTCATAGCTAATTACGCACCGTACATTGTGCTAATTCCCAATTGCCCATATGTCATTTATTTTTTTTAGTTTCGTAATAATCTTGTACGCCGATCAGGCATTCGCTGAAAACCAACCTACTTTAATCAATCGCAGTGTTGTCATTTTCTTTAAAACAAATTTTTTTTTAATTTGTATATTTCAATACATGTATAATGAATGCCTTTTTATACATTTTTAATTTATTTTATTCTTTTTACACAAAAAAAATTCTCAAAGATAGCCTTCTTTTTAAGGGTTTAAAGTGATATAGCTCCTTAATCATCATCTATCTGAGGGTATGCAGTTTTATTTTTGCTATGATAGAAGCAGGCCTGTGTGCATTAAAATGAATCTGTCAACGGAAGAAAAGATTTATCAAGTGCTTCTATTCGAGAAGAAAAATACATAAAAAATACACTTATAGAGGGTTTCGTATTAAATATAGAACACAAAGTTACAAGCAATATCAGATTGAAGAGATTAGAAGTCATTATTTATTTAAACCTATATGTTACGTCTTTCTATTTTTGGCAATAAATCTTTATTAAAATATTTTTTGTTTTTAGCAGAATTATCGATAATTTTATGCAGTATGTAAATATTCAGGACCATAGATACGATCTGCCAGATTCTTCTATGTCTGTAACTACAAAGAAAATATTGAAAAAATTAATAATTATTTTGAACAGAATTCAGATGTTTCCATTCGAAAAGCTATCCAAGTTTTTGAAATATCAAAAACAACGTTACACAGAATTTTAAAACATTTTCTAAAAATGAATTCATATAAAATAACAATTGCTAACTGAACGCGCTATGACGTGTAAAATTTTGCAAAACAATAAATGCAACGTTTGAGGATCGAAAACTTGATAAAAAATTGATTACCTTCACAAATGAAGCATATTTCTGACTAAATGATTATGTGAATAAACAAAATAGTAAAAGTACCACCGATTAGGGAATTCAGCCCTAATGACCTTGATTTTGACTTAGTCAAGATCATGAATAACCTCCAACAGATTTTAACTGTCGCTCGTTATTCATTAAAATATTATTAACAGTTAAAGTTAGGAATTATTCCCCTACTTTACATAAAGAGTCAGATAATTTTAAACACGGAGAGAGATATGAGATGACGAATTCAAGGAATACAACTTTCCATGCAAAACGACTTTTACTTCAACTTCTCATGTGAAGTGACTTTCATCACGTCTCTCCCTCTGTCAAGGTGCGATTTTCCACGCGAAAATAGAGTGAACCTCGCTTTGCGTGGAAAGTGCGCGCCACGCGGCAGTAATGCCATTTCAGTTTGTTTAGAGCATTTTACGGTAAATGGAGAGGATATGGCGGCAAGCAGCAATCGAACTGTCATCGTGACATACAAAGAAATGTCGCGATGTATGCGATCGCACTTCGGACTTCATGTGTGTTATGACGCCCATATATCACAGAATGTTGAAAGAATGTTGCAATATTGAATATTAAAGTGTCAATGTTTTAAAAATGTACCTATATTGATTCTTCTACATTGATTGTTAATATTGCTGCAACGTTGAAACAATATTGAATAAATTATATAGGGTGAGTAAAAAGTTCCGGACTGATGAAATATCTTGAAAACTAAGCATTTCCGAAGGAAATGTTTCCTACAAAAAAAAGTTGTAGGATTTTAAATGATCTGATCAGTGTGATTTTAGATGGCATCGCAAGGTCGGATCAAAGTCACATCGATTTTTTTAAATGGCATATCCTATTTTTGATTCCAGACTCTAATAGTTGATGTCAAGAACTTTTCAAACCCTACAGTAAAGTTATTTTTCATAAAGCACTTTTTGAGTTATAGGACTTGAAAGTTACAGTACCGCCGACATTAGTATTACGAAAGGTATCCGACCAATGGCTAAAATCTTTTGAATGTTGTTCAAAATCATGTCTTGGATAATATTCATTAAAATCAAGGTCATTGAAGATTATTTCTCTTATTTTCATTTTTGAACTAAAAATTCATTTTTATAAAAAATGAAAATAAGAGAAACAATCTCCAATAACCTTGATCTTGAACAAATTCAAAAGATTTTAGTCCGTCGGACACTTCTCGTAATGTTAATGCCGGCGGTACTGTAACCTTCAAGCTTTATAATTCGAAAAGTAGTGTCGATTATAGGAGGAATGAAAAAAACAGAAAAAAAAACATTTTCGCGAGCCTGTCTATACTGATAGAAAAAGCTTCTAGAAAATATGATAAATATGGGTACGTCGCTTATGCACCAAAATTATCCCCTGGGAAGACAAAAGACTCAAAAAGTTCAACAAAACCTGTAACTTTTATAATTCACTCATGTTTGATGACGCGATAGTTCCTATATTAATTAGAGATAATTACGCTACATTAGTATCATTAACGTCAAAAAAATCGAGACATAAACAAAATGATTATATACTTTTATTACTGATTGATCTTTTCTAAACAAACTTTTGAAGTTAACTGACCATACAACATGGAAAACATTTAGTGAAATGATAAAATTCTTTAATCGCCCTGACAATAAAAAATTATTTCAAAAAAATATGCATCAGTAAAAATGCAGCAAAAAGGTAATCTAGTACAGAGAAAAATAAAAATAAGTATATTACTACTAGTATTAGCTACGAAAAAAACGAAAATTAAAAAGAAATTATTAAAATCAAGAATACTTTATCATTATCATTTTTCTGTTACTAATGGCATAATCCTTATTAACTTAACCCCCCCCCCATAATCCCCGTAATCGATTTAAAAAACCGCTCCGGCCGACGAAAGTAAGTTCAAGATAGAAGGAACTGAGCGCGGCTCCGAGCTATGAACAAGGGTGCAGCAACTGATGATTGAACGTGTGCATGCGAGTATTCATTATATACGTTCAACCGTTTATTCATTCTCTTTATCCTGGCTGCCAGAAGGTTATGACAACTTTAAAGGTGGCATCCTATCATTTTCGTAATTTACAGATCCTCCCTTTTCCAACGGTAGCCCTTTTATGAATATAAGCAATAAGTCATTTTTTCAAAATTTTTTAAATCAAAAACGTCTTAATTGACCATTTCCTGACCACTTTGTTTAGATACCCTTGCGATTTAATGTTGCCCTCAACATGAACTTCAATCTTTTTTACCATTTCATCTGCATACGCGATAGGTGCACAAAGTGCTCGCGGTAGGATCTTGTACTAAGAGGTCCTCCATTCGGATAATGCGAAGGAAAATCTTGCGAGCAGCTGCAAAAGATGCCAGTCATATCTCACGCGCAGGATACAGGGCGCGCAATGCGACAGTGACTCGCGAAGGCACACAGGATCCGCGAGAAGGCTCGCGACCAATCAGGCGCAATAAGGCTTACCATGAGGGCCTGCAGTGCCTGCGTGTTTCTGAAAGAACCTCGGGCATTTGCTGTGGCGAGTTCGGGAGCTAGACGTGCGAGGACACAGGATCGCCCGAATATATTGGCGAACCCAAATGAGAAAGAGTCGCTAAAGAAAGATTCCGTGAGACGAACGCAGCGTCCGGTACTATAAAGCCGATTTTTAGATCGGAGGGATCGCACGAATCAGCAAATGTATCGTTTAGTGTGGTTGAGTCTGATACTGTAGCGATTAACTACGTCGCTATAGCAGGTGCGCAGCGCGTGATTGTGCCATCCCAACTGATATCGTACAAATTCCGTTAATTTCGAGTCAATTTTATGCATGTCCGCCGCGGCCACAGCTAAGTCATTTTGTATTGTTGCATTATGTTTTGTATCGTACTTGAATGTCGGAATTGTATTAGGTCTCAGATAATATTCTCGCGTGCTCTAGAATCTCATCACTTTCCATTGAAATAGTTCTCGTTATTCACGCGGTTGAGTTTGAAATCGGAATGATTTACGCGTTAGGCACGATTATCTTTGTGACCGTCGCATTCTAATTACTCTCTCTAATAAACGATATCAATCGTTCATACAGTTACCCAAAGAGTTAGAGCTCGTACCAGCGAGGTAAAAAATCCTTGTATCTAATACCTCGAGAAGCTGCTTAGAAGGGCAATTACGTCCTCTCAACGATTTGTATAATACATGATCGCTAACTTAACATCCAACATATATGACCTTGAGTAAGAGACACCTTGAGTAAGAGAATATATATTTGTTATCTTTTGTTATCTTTGTTACGAATTCTACCTATTTTTTTGCTGTATCGCCCTGCTCGTTCTCCAAGGGATTCTCCGAACACAAACCACTTCCTCCATCAATATCATGGCTGAGCAATCGGTTATCAGAGTTGCCCGAATTCGTAATTCTGTAGAGATCTTTGTAATTCAGTAAAATCTTTTAGTTAATTCCGAGAAAGAGAGGCTCTCTCGTACCTGGCGCCCAATATTCGGTATTGAGAATTAAGTGCCAGTGAAATTTGTCAGATTATGTGACATTGCCGATTCTAAGTAGAGAATTGTGATTATTGGAGAAAATTGTAGCGAATTATGACCACGAATTATGACGCGACAAAGTTGCACTATGCTTGTGAGTGCGGTCGCAACTTATATCGAAGAGATGTGCATATAATGAAAAGAAGAGATTGAAGTCGTTCCAAACGGTTTGAACTTCTTGTAAATATATCAAAATTTGAATGATACCCCCTATGTGCATAATAATGGCTGGGTAAAAGTTTCACGCTTTGGCTATTCAAGGAGACTTGTTAAGACAAGAACTGCAAATAATTACTTAAATAAATCAGCAAAAAGTTTAAAAGTATAATAATTCATTCAAAAATAATTCTAGAATTCAAATTATGTTATTCTGTTAGCTGTCTTGTCACGTAAAGATATTTAATTATTGCCATATCAATTTAAACTAATTTGAGGTCGGAACATTTGATTTGAATTTTTAAAATATAGCAACTAATAACTAGCTATTGCTCTAACATTTTATTAAATGTAATTAATTGAGCGTGGATATTCAAATTTATTTCAATAAGTTTTATAATCTGTAAACAGATCATAAAACGCTTAATAAATTTTAAGTATTTTATGATATTCAATATCATATCAATTTTATGATAATCAAATGATATTCAAATATATGTTTAACTAATATTTAAACAATATTTAAAATTTAATTTATTTTTAACTTTATCGATTACTTTTTTTTTTGGTAACGTGATTACATCTTTTTTGCTAACGAATTTTACAGGTTCTTTTATTGTTATTTTGCACGATTGGACACATTCATAGCGCTTGAGACTAGAAAGCCCCTAGACCTGTCCGCTATGAATGGTCGATTTTAAAACAGTAACGGAAAAGTAACGAAAAGTTACTTTCTCACGATTTATTCATCATCAATCTCTATTTATAATTAATATTTAATAAAAAGAAACGAAAATACAATTATATACTGGTATTTGTTAACTAAATTAGAAAATAATGACAAAGCAATCTATTCGATCTTTATTTGATTATAACTTAATATTTGACAAAAACAAGTCGAATAAAAATGAAATTATATGTTGATAATTGTTAGAAATTTACCTTCTTAAAAAAATGGTCTGTTTTCTGTTCCTGCCAGACTGAATTAGAATTCTCTTTCTTGCTTTCGATAAATATCAGATACATATTTCATTTTAAATTTTAAAAGTGTACACTAGTCACAGAAAACAGATCTAAGGTAAAAAAAAAGGCGCTAAGAATATACGTGTTTCTCGAATAAAATCTAAGTGCCAATTAATGATAGTTTTAATTCTTCTTCAAGGATATTCTTATTGAAGGTCTTATTCCAACTCAAGCAGTTTTAATTCTCTATCAAAAATTATTATTCCTTAAAAAAAATATTGTACCAAATGAAAAATTAAAATCCAAATGCTACAGTTTTATAATTAACCAAGTTAAATTCTATCAAATTAAAAAATAAAATCCAAGTGATACCATCTTTGTTATTTCCTTAATTCTAATGATCATTTGTAAAAAAATTTGATATCATCAACTGGCGCCAAGCTTAAATCTCATACCAAATTAAATAAAGAATACAATGTATAATTGCGTTACCTTCATTCAATGTTACAAAAATGTTATCACAAAAAGTTAAAGAATTCTAAAACAAAATTTAAAATCGGATACACTTAATAAAATCGACCTTCTTTATTTTTGTTAAATATTATCGATAAAGTACAATAAACTGCGAATAGATATAAACCTGTTTTAAGACAATATTAACAATAATATTAATTCGAAAAGACGAATTCCAGAATGCTAATCCTGAACGCTAGGTAATTTTATAATATCCATTATAATATGCATTCTTAAAAAAATCATTTTATTCACATTATTAAGACGTTTTCCAGTTTTTTGCGTGGAATATAAATTTGTCATTTCAACAATATATTTTACTCAAGAGTTTGGAAAAAGTTCATAAAGATAATCAAATGGTACATTTTCGTTACTATTGATATGCAATTTTGGACTTAGAATATACAAATGGTGAATATACAATGGACAAATCAATTTTTTTCTTTTCCCATTTCATTCTTAGTTGCTTTTCCTCTTTCCGTTTTTTAGATTTACTTGGTCTAGTTCTTTCGCATCTACAAATTTGTTCAAGATCTTCTACTTCTTCTTACGTCTTTTCAATAATCCAATTTGAATTTATATTTATGTCACATTCTTACTTGACAGTCTGTCAAGTAAGAGTGTGATCGAATTATTTATAAAAAATGCATTAAATAAAATTTTTAAATATATTAATTTTACTCGATCGAAACAAAGATATTCTTCTTTAATAATGCATCCAGTCACTACCGACGTCAATAATTGCCTGACATTTTCAAGGCATGCTTTCGACTAAATTGATGATGTATTCTAAATAAGGCGTTCCAAATCCGACGAATCTCGTGAGATAGCTACTTCAAAGTGGAAGTGCATTTTTCACGAAGTTCATGCTTAATGTGTGCCCACACATTTTCGATTAGATTTGCATCGGGCAATTGCAATGGCCAATTCAGTATAACAATATGCCTGATTGTTCCTTTCACTCGGTACAGAGCTTGCTGCGATGTTTGAGATTGTTGTCCTCCTGCAGAATCCAGTCTTCATTTTTGTTGATGAACTAACGTTTGGCAGACAGTAACAAAACCTTTTTGTAGATTCCGAGCATTTTCTCGGCATTAAGATTGTCAGTAAACAGGTACAAAATGCCGAACCCTTACTTTGAGAAGCAGCCCCAAAAATGCCTTTATTGCATATAACTCCAGGTTCGCTCGACAATTTTATTGGTGGAAGTTAACTAGATTCGCATGAAGGTACAATGCTCATATAGAACATCGTCAGTGAAAATTACATTGTTAAAATCTCGATCAAAGTTGTCGTGTGCCAAAGCGAATCGTTTTGTCACATGTTTTTCAGTCAACAGAGATTTCTTCACCTCTGCACTATTTTACATCATGGACACGGAGATATTCGGATATAGTTTCGTATGATATATCTAAATCTTTTTGCTTTAATTTTGCTTATCCTTGACGCAGTGTTAAGCCAGGATTTCCCAAAAACAGATTCATTACTTTTTATCGTCTTTTTTGTCGACTTTGCCGAACCACGTTTTAAATCACGTTTTAAAAAAATCATCGACATTTTTTGCCACATTATATATCTGCATTCACTTCTGTACGAAGAACTTTAGACTTTCTTATATATTTAGCAGCCGCTGGTTACGACATTTTTGAACCTTCGGATGGATAAAGGAACATGAAGCGTATTTAACACTCATGGCGTTTAACGTGTTTCTCTTACAAAAATTTAACGACAACTGAATCTTTCTTGACAGTGGATCAAGAATAAAGTTCCCTCTATCGACTTACGAAAAATTCAGGGCGATACCTTCTATCAGCTGTGAGTAAAGCTCTTACTTGACAGACTGTCTCTATTCTTGGTTGTGCAAAATATTTATAGAAAATATCTTTATCTGAATTTTTTGAAGAATCAGACAAACGAATTTGGTGTAACAATTACTCTTCATCGAGTCTTTATTTATGACTTTGTAATTATAAATTGAAGAACAAAAGAAATTTTACTAAAATTTCTCAAAATTTCTCAATTTAATGTCAAAAACTAAAAAATTATGTACATGCATGTTTACACGTTACTCCAGTTACAGAATTTAATATTCCGCATAATTATAATAATAATATAAAGAACTATTCTCGCATTTTAAGATGACATAGATAAGAAAACAAAAAATTACTAATTTATCTGTTTTCGTAAATAATAAATAATTTTGAACAAAATCAAGCGAATTAATTTGCTCTGCAGATAATCACAATAATGTTTAGCGGGAACATAATCATATTTTGAATTGGGGCCGGTTATTCTAAACCATTTAGAATTAAAAGTATCAGAGTCACGACTTTATCAACAGAGAACATTTGAGAAAAGATCAAAATGTACCCACACAGAACACATCATCAATTCGACGTCCACATGATTTTCATAGCTCCATGCGACATCTATCTGCATAACGAAAGTCAGTTAGATATCCATTACAGATCTTTAATATAATAGATGATCGACTAAAAATCCACGATGGATGTCTATTAGACAGATATAATATTTAAGCAAATTTTATTAGTAGAGAAGATCGGAGCTATATAATTAATACTTTCTAAAAAAGCAGCTATAATTTCGAATCCAGACATTATTGAATGTATTGCTTTTTGTAAGTATGATTATTTACTCAGAGAGCAAGTTTCCCGCATGTTGCTATAAATTTGAATAAATACAAATTGTGTCATCTGAGTTGTCATCTTTTCTTAGGAAAGCGATAACTCCAATTTTGTTTATGACATTGACGGCAATATATACCATAAACAGTTATACGCCGGAGATAAATAATTTCCCTCTTCTCTCTTATAAGTTTTATAGATTAGAACAATCACATGTCAACATGATGAAAACTAATTGCACATAAAGCAAATTTGCTAGCAATTTACTAGCAATTTGACAGCAATATGAAAGAAAGACTGTTGTAGTAAAAAGGGTTAATTAACAATACTTCTAATAATGCTTTCCAATGTTTAAAATCAACTCACAAGAGAACTTTAAAATAAGAGTCTTTAAGAGTTTTTGAAGAAACATCTTTAAGATATTTCATAAAGAACTCTGAAAGATATCTTAAAGTGACTTATGAATTGATATTAGACATTTTATTCATTGGATTGACAGGTGTAAGTTACTATGAATAAAATTACAAAGCAGAACAAAATACATATTAAAATATCAGGAGATTTTATTTACTTGGTAAACTTTAAAAAAAAGTATTGTTTTCTTAGAGCTCTTGGGGCTCACTTCAAGAAATTATTTCATTAGAACACATTGAAAAATCTTTTAATGTTGCATCTTTT